>Ga0105348_1000049_pt1 | contig 81464 bp, 59 predicted proteins | sample EN8Hudsemesocosm_2_FD_83504 | JGI IMG/M metagenome (GOLD analysis project Ga0105348, IMG submission 83504) | Methane-oxidizing microbial communities from mesocosms in the Hudson Canyon - EN8C Hudson Canyon | ecosystem: Environmental > Aquatic > Marine > Cold seeps | place: Hudson Canyon... | reverse complement strand
TCGTCAAGATCACTTATACCGTTAAAGTCAGTATCTTGTAGTGTAGGATTGCTACCCAGAACTATAACTTCAACACCATCATTCAACTCATCTTCATCAGAATCTTTAAGTGTTGGATCAGTCATCGTGATGTTAACTTCAGCCCCGTCAGATAAACCATCGCCATCTGTATCCGGGTTTAAAGGGTCAGTTACCGTTAAAATGCCATTGATTAATATGCCATCAATCTCCATTTTATCGAATAAGCCGTCATTATCTGAGTCAGCGTTATTAACGAAAGTGGGGGCAGGCAAGCCATTAATATCGAGTCGATTTAACTCTTGCTCATTTGTAAGACCGTCACGGTCAGCGTCAATGTCGGCATTTGCAGGGTCGTTTATATCATTAGGATTCGTATTTAATTTATTAACTTCAACACCATCACTAAAGCCATCACCGTCACTGTCAGCTAAGGTCGGATTAGTCGGCATGTTAGATTGATTTACTTTAAAGTATTCATCAAAATCACTTAAACCATCACCATCTGTATCGGATAAATTCGAGCTGGTAGGCGTAGTTGAAGTTATTTCAAATAAATCACTCAAACCATCATTATCAGCATCATCAGGGTTACCATCTGCTGATAAATAGCATGTTGCATCTTCCCGGAAGTAGTCATTAATATTTGAAATGCCATCAGAATCATCATCCAGGTCATAACTGAGAGTATTTCCTTCTGAATCAATACTAGAGTTATCTCCGAGGTTAAGCCCAATAATGACGGTTGCAGAATTGGTAAATCTTACAGGATCCACATTATCATCAGGGTTTGAATCACGTTTATGGAGTATTAATTCTAATTTATCGCCGTAAATAAGGTTAGCGCCAGGGAAAACAAAGCCCGTTACACTGTCAATATGCTCGTCATTTTTTAACCATTTCGGGAAAAAATCTGCAAGTGCATTCACATTGAACTCGCCAAAATTAATCGTGACGTCATCACCGGCTTTAGGGGTTAAAGGCGTTTCTGAGCTTTCTGCGATAAGGTGATAAATAGCCGTTTCAATATCTACGGCAATTTCAGCCACCTTGGTGATTCGTGTTTCATCTTCTATACCATCAAGCGAATAATGGAAACTAACTTCAACGGTATCACCGAATTTGAGTAGGGTGTCATTTGGAAAAACAAGTTGATCTTCAGATTCGATGATTTCGCCGTTCACACGCCAAATAGGCGTAAAAATTGGCTCTCCGCGGAACTCTGGTATGTCCGATAGAGTAATTTGCAATCCAGGGTCAGCCTCTAAGTTGTCATTGATAGATGGATCTATAGTAGGAAAATATGAAGAGATTTCACCTAGAATACTGGCTGAGAAGCTTTTTACTTTTACATCTTCACTTCCATGCTCTAAAAACACTTCTGCTGTAACAATGTCGGTATATTCAGTATTTTCGAACGAGAGTTCAAAGGGGGCGTTATAATCAAAACTACTAAATTCATCATTGATAAACCATTTAACATAAACAAACTTATTAAGTTTATCCGCTGTTGAATCACTTAAGACAGCGTTAACGATGACATTTTCATCCACATCATAAATAGACTTTGATAGTGCAAGATTGACCGAATCAAGTATATATAACTCTCTGCTCAGTACCGTGTTGCTAGTATTTGGGTCTACCAACTTAATTGTTACGATATCGCCGTAAAGCGTCTGACCAGACAATAGAGACAATTTGTCGGAGGATAACTCTACAGCATGTACTTTGGAGCTATTCTGAGCATCCAGTCGCTTGAGATCCCACACGGGTTGTAACTCGCTAACGAAAGGAGAGATATTAAGTCCACTAATACTGACAGTTATCTGTTCCCCTACCTTCGGGTAATCTTTTTCAGTCGTTAAAGTTATTTCAGAACCATCTTGAGTGTAGAGTTTCTGCTGAATTGAGGCGCTACCTTCATCTTCATAAGTAACGGCTACAGATGAAAACAAGGTTTCGATAGAGTTGACTTGTAGTTTCGCCTGTCCGTCTGAATTTGGAATAGCGGCCGTAAAGTCATAAGTCTGCTGATCAATAAAGCTAAAATACTTTATAGTTCCATCGGTGTAAGCTATATAAACGCGTCTACTTTGCTCATCAATACTAAATAACTTGATACTACTTTTAGAAGGATCTGTAAAAAGAGGAGGATATACCGACTCAAGAAAATGACCGGTTTGAGTATTTTTCCGGAGCACAAACCCCCAATCAGTATGGTAAAGCCAAGTTTCATTTGCGAAATTTATATCTAATTCTTGAATAGCTCCTATCACGCCATTAATTAGATCCTGTTTACAAAATGGACTACCTGTCGCAATATCAGTATCACCATCCAGTTCTAAACTACATTGACTCAGATTTGGATAGAAATCTTCTTCATTGCTAACACCATCTCCGTCATCATCCAAACCCGCTCCAACGATTTCAACGAACTCTCCGACAGAAAGCCTTGCTTCCTGTGACTTGTAAATTAAGCCTATTGTTAACTTATCGCCTGTACTGGTATTTATTTGGCTTCCGGCATTACCATCATCAGAAAAACTGATCGACATGTAAGATTCAGTAGTATTGTTGCTAACGTTTGCTATATCCCAAGTAACCTCAAATGTATCGTTAAAGAGTTCAATATCCAAATAGTCAGGCGTTTGATCATCTAGATTAAGATCTTTGCAAATTTCACTTAATGCTTCTAGCTTACACAAATCATCTGTCGCTTCAAATTGAACTGTGACAATTTCGCCAGCAGCCGGGGTACTGGGATTTATACGTACTTTGAAAATGTCGCTATCATTTAAATCAAGAACGGTTAATAGAATCTCTTCTTCGAAAGTTTGAATTATCTTAACTTCGGGACCTGCTTCTGAGTCCACTTCTGTGGTAAAACTTGCCTTAATTAAATAATCACCTGGCACAGTGGCACTAGCTGCAAACCCGACTAGGTTTGCATCATCAATTTCAGTATGCTCAAAGTCGTGATTTAAAGGTGCAATAATTAGTTCGAAATCATCTAAAACAGGTGTTGCAGAATCACCTAACGAATAACACGGAAAAGACACGCATATACTGTCACCGTCACTGTCACTTGACTCAGTCAGGCTGTATACAAGAGCTCCATCCAGCGGCATGACTATAGAGGCACCGTCCCCCAAAATAACAGATGTTAAGCCTGGGTAGCCGGCTGCTATATCACGGCTTTTAAGCGGATCAAGTGGAAACTGATCTGAGTTATCCAATGTGCCATCATTATCAGTATCAACACCACCTTTGGGTGCATAGGAATTGCTAACCGTCGAGAAATCAATATCATCAAGTAGAACATTCGGTGTTATATTTTTTATCTGATTTTGCATCACAGAGTTCGTATCTGAGACTTTAATAGCGGTGCCAGGAATAACGACAGAATCGAGTTTTCTAGAAGCAAGATATGAAATCGAAGCCAACTGTGAAAAATCTGTAATATCTCGGTCAAAGAGTTTGCCATCAATTTCACCGTCTATTAGATCGGATGTTACATTCGATAAAATAAGGGATATTGGCAATTGCGTTTGATCGACGAGCGCCTGTATAAAGGCTGAATAACTTTCTATAGATGTACGATACTGAACACCTAGCTCTAAGGTTTCACTTAGGTATTCCATTTCCGGTAAAATCACCGCCGGTAAGTCGAATATATTAGATTGCTCATCCAATCCGGTACCGAATGTATTAAGTACTTTTTCAGATGCTCTTGATAAGGCTGACTTAAGTACAGAATCAGATATTTCGTATTGAGCTTCACTTGTCCCATCTATAATACTTAACTGAAGTTCAAGTGTTTTAAGCTCCTCTATTGCTGCGTCTAAGGCCAGAGTGGTTAAAGGCGAAATAAACCTATAAGGTCTTACCTCAAGGGAGTCGCCATCATTATTTTGCGGTAAGTCTGAAGCCTCGGTAATTATTTCCCCATCACCGGTACGTTGAATTTCGCCATTTAAAAGATGGTATACAGTAAAGTTTTCTTTATTGTTGTCTCCATTCCCGAGAATACTATCTGTATGAAAAATTGAGTCCATTGTGTTAAATATAGGCGCCGCGCCTGAATTCAAATCAACTGTTTCGTCAGTTGAGATAACCTCCATATATACAAAGCCACGGTAGTCAAATAAATTCACATCATTTAGAAAGCTGTTTTCGTTTGATTCACCAAAAGCAAATCTATTTGTATGTATCAGACCAAGAGAATCATCATTAGTAAAATCATCATTTTTGAATGCCTCTCGCACACTTGTACTTAATTTCTGATTTAGTACATTAACAGCATGGTCCACAAAGACTTCTAAATTAGTAGTAGGCGCCAATAAGAAATCAATATCGAAATCAAAATAGTGATAAAGAGCTTCATACTGCTCGACCCGAACAATAAAATCTTCATAAGTAACAATTGAATTTAAAAGATCAGTTAATTTACTTCTGACTTGACTGTTGCCTTCCTCTTGCAACGCTGTGCTTACATATTTTTCTGCCTCACTTACGGAGTCAGCAGAAGCCAACTCGTCTTTTAGGTCTTTAAGATTATTAATCGCTACAGGGTCAAGTTCGAGTAAATTGCCGTTTATAAAAAAATCATAAGTAGGATTAAAATCACTCTGAATACTGCTAACAGTACTTGAATTAAAGCTAAGTGTACTCAGTTCGTTACTGAGGTCTGACCATCCATCAATTTTATTTTGTTTTGATTCATTACTTTTGAACTGACTTATAATGGGGCCAGCCGCTAAAAAGCCATTGGCTTCAACGATTTTTTGCGTGGGTGTACTTAATTGGCCTATCCTATTTCGCAGATCAGTAAGTGTCGCGTAAGAGTCTTTAACGGTTTGAACCTGGCTTCTGACCGAGCTATTTGATTCTTCATTTACATAATTATTTAATAGCACTTCTGCTTCATTGATATCGGTTGTTGCAGAAACTTTAGCTTGAAGTGATTTAAGACCGCTGACAAACCCAGCTTTTTCAATATCATTTCGAATAGCATCAAAAATTGCATCTTGAGAACCTGGAGTTTCGTCTGAAACATTATAAATATTTACTGTTTCATCGACGTCTTCAGCAGGGCCCTGACTTGCTTCTTCATTTTTGGAAATTATTACGCCGTGTTGATTAAGTAAACCGAAAAACTTTGCGCTCGCAGCATTATGTTCTCTTAGCAAACCACGATTTAAATCAACTTTATAGAGGTTTATTTCAGCGTTAACTAATGGCCCTTTGACTCCACTAAGTGTGACAGAAATATTTTCCAATGGTTCTTCAACAGCTTCGACAGGTAAAGGTACAAAATCCCGATCACCTTCACCACATGCAGATATCAGAAGTGTTATTAGTAAAAGTAATTTAACAGTTACAATCTTGAAGATATGAGTTGTCATATAAGTGGCACTTTTCCATGTTTCGCTGCTAAGAGCTAAAATAAACCGTAGCTCTGTGAAAATATTATTCAAAATATTCCTAATGCTACAAAATCAGAAAATGTCTTACAAATGAAGTAGTTTGGAAGCGTGAACTGAGACACTAAAACACAGCAGCAATTTCTAAAAATACCACTGCGCCCTAGTTTTTGAACAAAAAACAAACAGTAAAATCAGCAATTGAATTGGAAAGTTAGAAAATCCTATTCAAACCGTTTAGGGCGGCAACACGATATGCTTCTGCCATAGTTGGGTAATTGAAAGTGGTATTGACGAAATACTCTAGTGTATTCGCATCCCCCTGCTGGTTCATAATTGCCTGGCCGATATGTATAATTTCAGCCGCTTGGTCCCCAAAGCAATGGATACCCAGAATTTTCTTACTTTCACGATGGAAAAGTATTTTAAGCATACCAACAGCTTCGCCCGTAATCTGCGCTCGAGCTAGATCTTTAAAGAAAGCCTGCCCCACTTCGTAAGGCACTTTTTCTGCTGTAAGTTCTCTTTCGTTCTTTCCAACTGAACTAATTTCAGGAATAGTGTAAATACCGGTCGGCACATCATTTATATATCTAAAATAGCCATTATCAAGCACCGCGGATGATGCGGAACGACCCTGATCATAAGCGGCACTAGCTAGTGCAGGCCAGCCAATTACATCCCCAACGGCATACACATTCTCAACGCTCGTCCTATAATGGTCATCAATTGGAAGCTGGCCTCGTGAATTCGCTTCAAGCCCAATATTGTCCAAACCAAGGTTAAGCGTGTTTCCACTTCTACCGTTACACCATAGAAATGCATCAGCACGAATTCGCTTACCAGATTCAAAGGTAACTTCTACACCGCTTTCTGTACCAACAACCGTTTCGTAAGTTTCATTATGTCTGACAAGAACACCGTTATTTCGTAGATGGTAACTAAGCGCATCTGATATTTCGTCATCGAGAAAGGATAATAACTTATCACCGGGGTTTATAAGGTCAACCTTAACGCCTAAGCCAGAGAATATAGAGGCATATTCAGACCCTATAACGCCGGCACCATAAATAACCATCGTGCGAGGAGTATGACTTAACTGTAGAACTGAATCACTACAGTAGATTCTATCGTGGGTAAAATCTACATTTGAAGGTTTATAAGGGCTTGAGCCACTTGCAATAATGATATTTTCGCCATGCAAAACGTCAGTAGAGTTCCCGCCTCGAATTTCGACCTTTTTAGAATCTAGAAAGTATGCATTGCCATTGTAAAGATCAATTTTATTCCTAGCATAAAATTGAGTGCGCAACTTCACCTGCTTGTTAATTACTTTCTCTGCATTTTTTAATACGCGCGGAAAAGAAAACCATCTAGGCTCACCAATATCCCTGAACATGGTATTGGTGTTAAATGTAATAATCTGTTTAACCGCATGCCGAAGGGCTTTTGACGGAATAGTGCCTACGTGAGTGCAATTACCCCCCACTACCCCCTTATCTTCTATTACCGCAACTCGCTTATGACCTTTAGCAGCACTTAATGCAGCCCCTTCTCCTGCAGGACCGGACCCAATTACAACAACATCATAGTGATACTCAGCCATAAACTTGCAAACTCCATAAAATTGATTAAAAGATGTTCAAAAACTATTTATTTTTAGTGCTATTGCTCAATGCATCATATGAGAGTGAATTAACATTTGATTCGACTTCATCGCCAGCGTCTTCATTATCACACTTGGTTTTGTCACCACCACAGACATCACAGGCAACTTCCATACCAAGTGCGCTCATGCCACCGCATGAACCAGATATCGGCTTATTTCCAAAAATAACACCAACAGACATCGCACTTACTAGTAAGAGCATTACAACGAAAACAATAATAAAAATTTCCATGAAACCATCCTATTAATTTAAAAGTTTATCAAAGCCACCAGTAGACTTGGCTTCGTAACCGCTTTTTGTCCTATAAATAAAATAAGCGACTAAGTTATGTTTAACGGCAAATTGATAGCCTAGCTCCTCACCCATTGCCATTAAGCCGGTTGCAAGTGCATCTGCTTCCATGCAAGTATCAGAAATAACACTCACCGAAGCCAGGTTATGCCTAACGGGAACATATGTTTTAGGATTAATGGTGTGGGAGTACTTAATGCCATCATCCAAATAATAATTACGGTAATCACCCGAAGTTGCCAGACTTCTATTTGTCAATGTTACTACTGAATGCGCTTTTCTACCAAGAGAGTCAGGAAGTTCAATACCCAAGCTCCACCGTTTACCCCGCGAATTATGGCCTTGAACTGATATCTCGCCGCCAACCTCAACCAAAAAATTAGAAACCGTGTTGGACCTCAAAACAATTGCCACTTGATCAACAGCATAACCTTTAGCAATTGCCGAAAGATCTACATTAACGTCGGAAATCTTACGCAAGCGATTTCCCTGAATATCAAAGAAGTTAGAGCTGACAAGTTTGGACGCAGACGCTAGCGCTTCGGAACCTGGTTTTTTAAACTTACCTATCCTCGACTTGGCACCAAAGCCCCATAAATCAACTAATGGTCCAACACTGACATCAAAAAAGCCGTCAGTAAAATCAAAGCTATTTTTTGCAAACGTTAATACTTCCAGCGTAGGCTCAGAAATAGAAAGCTCTTCCCCGGTATTTATCTGATTAAACTTCGAGATTTCTGATGAGGCTTTATAAGTTGACATTAATGAGTCAGTCAAGATCAGGCTTGATTTAACTTTTTGGTGCACCCCGTCAATATAAGTGCTCGATTTTGGTTCACTAAATACTAGCGACACATTATAGGTTGTTCCCATTATGCCACCATGTAAACTGTATTCGTAAAGACCTCTCTGGCTAGAGCAACTAGAAAGTAAGACTAAGCCTGAAACAAAAATAAAAAGAAAGCGACACGATAAAGAATTAATTTTTAACTACCCTAAAACAAAAATGCCAAGCTATAAAAATAGCTTGGCAAAAGAGATCTAACCACCAAAGTCATCTAGCAAGATATTATCATCTTCGACACCCAGACCTTTAAGCATTTGAATAACCGCCGCATTCATCATTGGGGGGCCACACATATAATACTCACAATCTTCAGGCGCTGGATGATCTTTCAAGTAGTTTTCATACAACACATTATGTATAAAGCCTGTATAACCTTCCCAGTTATCCTCAGGCGCTGGATCAGATAGCGCTACTTGCCACTTGAAATTTTCATTATCAGCAGCTAGCTGGTCATATTCGTCCTGATAAAACATTTCTCTTAAGCTACGAGCGCCATACCAAAAGGATATTTTACGATCAGAGTTAAGCCGTTTTAATTGATCGAATATATGCGAACGCATTGGCGCCATACCTGCGCCACCACCGATGAAAACCATCTCTGCATCAGTTTTCTTCGCAAAAAACTCTCCAAAAGGCCCATATACAGTAATTTTATCACCCGCCTTTAAGTCAAAGACAAACGATGACATCTGCCCAGGGGGAAAGCTAGTTCCTGGAGGGGGTGATGCAATACGAATATTAAACTTAACAATACCTTTTTCTTCAGGATAGTTCGCCATTGAATAAGCACGAATCACATCTTCTTTTACGGTTGACTTATACTGCCATAAATTAAACTTATCCCAGTCTTCACGATATTCATCCTGAATTTCAAAGTTCTTATAGTCCGCCTCATGCGGAGGACATTCAAGCTGAACGTAGCCGCCCGCTCTAAAGTCAACATTTTCACCATCGGGAAGTTTAAGAACAAGCTCTTTGATAAATGTCGCAACATTATCATTAGACTCGACAGTACATTCCCATTTCTTAACACCAAAGACCTCTTCTGGAACCTCAATGCTCATATTCTGCTTAACAGGAACCTGACAGGCTAATCTCCAACCTTCAGCCTCCTCACGCTTAGTAAAAGATGCTTTTTCAGTTGGTAACATAGAGCCACCACCTTCAAAGACCTTACACTTACATTGTGCGCATGTACCACCGCCACCACACGCAGAAGATAAGAAAAGTCCTTCTGAAGCGAGCGTTTGAAGTAACTTTCCGCCTGCGGGCGTGAGTATTTTACCGTCTTGATCTTCATTTACGAGAATTGACACGCTACCGGTACTTACCAATTTGGCCCGCGCAGCTAAAATCACGGCAACCAAAGACAGTACAATCACGGTAAACATGACAACACCAAGTATTATTTCTGCATTCATATCAATACCTTATTTTGTTCACTAACGCAGACAATTCACTAAAGTGAAATACCTGAGAAAGACATGAATCCAAGTGACATTAAGCCTACCGTAACAAACGTAATACCTAATCCGCGAAGCCCTTCAGGTACATCGCTATACTTAAGCTTTTCACGAATACCGGCTAAAGCCGTTATAGCCAAGGCCCAACCAACGCCTGCACCTAAGCCGTAAACTACACTTTCACCAAAATTATAGTCGCGCTCTACCATGAATAGAGACGCCCCCATAATTGCGCAGTTAACTGTTATTAGAGGTAAAAATACGCCTAATGCGTTATATAGATCCTGAAAATATTTATCTAAAACCATCTCAAGAATCTGGACTAACGCAGCTATTACGCCGATGTAGGTTAAAAGCCCCAAAAAACTTAGATCTACATTCGGATAGCCTGCCCACGCAAGTGCTCCTTCCTTAAGTAAATAAGTGTAAATCAAATTATTTATTGGCACTGTTACCGCTAAAACGACTATAACAGCTATACCTAAGCCAATTGCCGCTTGAATCTTTTTAGAAATCGCCAGGAATGTACACATTCCCAAGAAAAATGCCAAAGCCATGTTCTCAACAAAAACAGCTTTAACGAAAAGACTAAGATAATGCTCTAACATCAAAATGCCTCCTTAACAGTATGTGATGACATTTTATAATCTGGCGCTTCCACTTGCTCTTTCTTCCACCCTCGTAGCGCCCATATTAACAAGCCAATAATAAAGAATGCACTTGGAGGTAGAAGCAGCAGGCCATTAGGCACATACCAGCCACCATCATTGACAGTTGCGAGTATCTCTACACCGAATAACTTTCCAGAACCAAACAGCTCACGGAAAAATGCAACAGCGATTAATAGCACCATATAACCTAAGCCGTTACCGACGCCATCCAAGAAACTGATAAATGGTTTGTTTTGCATTGCAAATGCTTCAGCTCGCCCCATTACGATACAGTTTGTGATTATTAAGCCAACAAATACGGATAGTTGCTTACTTAGTTCATATGCATACGCACGTAGCACTTGATCAACAACGATTACTAATGAAGCAATAATCGTCATTTGAACAATAATTCGAATACTTGAAGGAATCTGCGTTCGAATTAAAGCGATGCACATGTTAGACATACCAGTAACAGTACAAACAGCTAATCCCATAACGATTGATAGCTGCATACTGGTTGTTACTGCAAGTGCTGAACATATCCCCAGTATCTGAAGTGCAATTGGATTATTTGTAAAAATTGGCTCTAGGAGCACTTTTTTAGCAGTTACTTCACTCACCTTACACCCCCTTACGCAAATTATTTAAGTATTTTTGAAAACCCTGTTCACCCGTCCAGAACTGAACAAGATTCGTTACACCACGACTTGTTAAAGTAGCACCGGACAAACCATCAACTTGATAGATAGCTTCTGCACGAGTCTTATCAACACTCCCTTTGACAAGTTTCAGCTTTGGCATATCACCCTCATCAAGATTAAAGACTTTTTTGCCAGGCCAAATAGCCTTCCATCTAGGATTGTCAACTTCTCCACCCAAACCAGGTGTTTCAGCGTGCTCGTAGAAACCAAGGCCTACAACGGTATTCGCATCGCTCTCTAGAGCAAGAAATCCGTGTAGAGTCGACCATAAACCATAGCCACTGACCGGCAAAATAATGGTTTTGACATTACCTTTCTCTTCAACTAAATATACCTTTGAGTAGCGTACACGCCGTTTGATACTGGCAATATCAACGTCAGATGAAAGTGCAGACGACAACTTAGGGTTCTTTGAAGCCCTTCGTTGATCATAATCAAGCGCATTGGCTTTTCCTACGATACTTGAGTCAACATAGTTACCGGTTTCTAAGTCCACAATACGCGGCTGAATAGAAGCGAATGCTGTTTCAATTTCACTGTCACTCATACCCTCTACTAACAAGCCTGCCGCAGCAAGTACGTTAGCCTTGAGGTTTAAAGCTTTGTTTTTATCCTGAATCGGTTTTAGTAGAACCACTGAGCCAGCTACGACAATTGAACAAACAACACATAGCAAAAAGGCAACAGTAATTGTTTTACTGGTAGTTTCTTTACTAGACACGCGCTAACCTCCTTTTGATATTAGCCTGAACAACCACATGATCGATAACAGGAGCAAATAAATTCGCAAATAATATTGCTAACATCATACCTTCCGGGAAGGCTGGGTTAACAACACGAATAAGCACAACCATCAGACCAATAAGCGCACCAAATACAAATTTACCGGTATTTGTCATCGAGGCTGAGACGGGGTCAGTAGCCATAAATATAAGCCCAAAACAAAATCCACCGGTTACAAAATGCCAATGAGCAGGCATCGCGAACATATGATTAGTATCAGAACCCACAATATTAAAGAGTAATGATGTTGCAATCATACCGCCCATAACACCCGCAATAATTCGCCATGATGCTATCTTAGTTGCGACCAATACAGCACCGCCAATTAATATGGCTAATGATGATGTTTCACCAATAGAGCCCTGCGTAAAGCCTAAGAAAGCGTCGGTCCAGCTAGTCACTCCAGACAAGCCTTCCACACCGTTTGCAGCAATTACACTTAGAGAAGTTGCACCTGAAAATCCATCTAAAGCAGTCCAAACAGCATCTCCAGAGATTTCTGCAGGATACGCAAAAAACAGGAATGCTCTACCTGTTAGCGCCGGATTCAAGAAGTTCTTACCCGTACCACCAAAGATTTCTTTTCCAATAACGACGCCGAAAGAAATACCTAGCGCGGCTTGCCATAAAGGGATATCTGGCGGAACAATGAGAGCAAAGAGTATAGACGTAACAAAGAAACCTTCGTTAACTTCATGCTTTCTGACCATTGCAAATAGAACTTCCCAAAAACCACCGACAATAAAAGCGATCGCATAAATCGGAATAAAATAAGCAGCACCATAAGCGATATTATGTAGCCAATTACCTGCATCATGCCCAATAAAGAACCAGCTATGCCAGTCAGTAGGAATACTTCCCAAGCCTGCTGCAATAGCAGAGTTGGCTTGAAAGCCGACATTCCACATCCCAAAAAACATAGCAGGGAATGCACAAAGCCAAACAGTAATCATCATACGTTTTAAGTCAATACCATCTCTTACATGAGATGAAGACGAAGTAGTGCTTGATGGTGAATAAAAAATAGTATCTGCGGCTTCATAGAGCGCGTACCACTTTTCATATTTTCCGCCCTTTTCGAAATGGGGCTCCATTTTATCTAAGATCGATCTAAGTCCCATGCCTAACCCTCTTTTTCTATACGCGTAAGGTTATTCCGCAAAATTGCGCCGTACTCGTATTTTCCTGGACAAACAAATGTACATAAAGCCAAATCTTCTTCATCCAGCTCAAGACAGCCTAACAATTGAGCCTGTTCAGTATCTTCGACAATGAGCGCTCTTAACAACTGTGTCGGTAGAATATCTAAAGGCATTACCTTCTCATAAGCGCCAACAGGAACCATCGCTCGCTCACTACCATTAGTCGTCGTTGAAAAGTTAAACAGCTTTCCTGAGAATAACTTAGACAGATAAATATTCATGACTGAAAATTTATTAGTGCCTGGTGACAGCCAACCCAGAAATTCACGTTCGACAAGCTCTTCAAGCACGCTCACTTGATTTACATACCGGCCGACATAGTCGACGGAATGTTTAGCCGTTCTACCGCCAAAAATTGAACCTGAAATGCACCTATAGTTTTTACCTGACACCTCATTTGAGAGTAACTCAGAAACACATGCCCCCACCCTGGTTTTAACTAAGCGAGGCTTACGGACCAAAGGTCCAGCAATCGATAAAACACGCTCAACAGACAGTTCGCCTGTTAGAAATAATTTACCAATAGCAATTACTTCTTGATAAGAGATAGTCCAAACAGTTTTGCTATCACTAACAGGGTCAAGATAATGAATGTGTGTGCCCGCGTTACCTGCAGGATGCTTACCCGAAAATACTTCTTGCTGGATTCTACTTGAGGAAGGTATTGAAATAGACGCATTAGGTTTTGTACAAACGAAAACCTTACCATCAGTTAACTTCTCAATAATAGTCAAACCATTTTGGAATGCTTCACTATCCAAAGAAATAATCACTTCAGGATCAGCAGCTAAAGGGTTCGTATCAATAGCCGTAACAAATATTGAATTAGGCTTTGAGTCAATAGCAGGAACCTTGCTATACGGGCGAGTTCTAAAAGCTGTCAACATACCAGAGTCAACTAAGTTGCTCAAAACCTGGTCACGACTCAAACTAGTTAAAGAAGACGCATCATATTTAGAAAATTCAACAGCTTCAGAGCCTGAAATTTCTATTACTACTGATTGAAAAACTCTTTTATCACCACGGTTTATTTCAATCACTTTACCACTTGCCGGTGAAGTGTACTTTACGCCTGCTGTTTTTTTATCTTCAAAAAGAAGTTGCCCTTTTTTAACTTGGTCACCAACTTGTACTGCCATAGTTGGTTTCATACCAACATAGTCAAAGCCAACTAATGCGACTTTACTGACAGTATTACCATCGGTAATGCTTTGCTCGGGCGAACCGGATATTGGAAGATCGAGGCCTCTTTTAACGTTGACCATTCATCCTGCCTAATAATCAGAAAATGTGAATTTTCCACCCATCTAAATTTCATTAAGAATAACTTATTGAAAACAAGATAAACCTTAAAGAGTTCATTATGATTTCTATAAAATACGACTTAGACAGGCGAACCTAAAATCGTTAGCAATTATAGTGAGGCATCGCACATATTGCTACACTAAGCCTAAAAAATTAGTTACATTCTGAATTTAAAATTGATCATTTCCGAACAACTACCTATTGATAGTTAGCTTCATGACATAAATGAGTGGATCAGAGTTGTATTTCAAGAACTAAACGGCCGTTTTGCTACTAGATGCAAGATAATATATAGCAAGGTAAAAGAGATGAAGACGTGCGTGAGAATATAAATGAGTAACCGCTGCTTAATAAACAGCAGTTACTAGGGATAACTAAAGCTTTATTTATGCCTTAGGGAAACATGGATATACAACTATGCTTTTGGGAAACAAGGATATACAACACCTGCCATTTGATTAACGATACGCACCACCTGCGCACTATAACCAAATTCATTATCATACCAAACATATAACACTAAACGCTTCCCACTCACGATTGTTGCGTTCGAATCTACAATGCCAGCTCTACGCGAACCTACAAAGTCTGAAGATACCACTTCATCAGAAGCCGTATAATCTATCTGTTTGCTTAAATCTGAATGCAAAGATACATAACGCAAATAATTATTCATTTCAGCGGCGTTAGTTTCTTTTTCGATATTAAGATTAAGAATTGCCATTGATACATTCGGAGTAGGCACTCGAATAGCATTACCAGTCAAGCGTCCTTCCATTTTAGGAAGCGCTTTTGATACAGCTTTAGCTGCCCCCGTTTCTGTGAGAACCATATTCAATGGTGCACTACGTCCTCGACGACTACCTTTATGATAATTATCAATCAAGTTTTGATCATTCGTATAAGAATGCACAGTCTCGACATGCCCGTCTATAACTTCAAACTCGTCATCAATAGCCTTAAGAACTGGCGTAATTGCGTTTGTTGTACAAGAAGCTGCAGACAAAATAGTATCTTCAGCGTTAATTTGATCATTATTAATGCCATATACGATATTCTTAATGTCGCCTTTACCTGGAGCGGTCAACAATACCTTTGCTACACCCTTTGACTTTAAATGCAGCCCTAGACCAGCTTCATCACGCCAAATACCGGTATTATCAATAACAATTGCATTATCAATTCCGTACTGAGTGTAATCAACTTTATCAGGCCCCGATGAATAAATGACCTGAATGCAATTACCATTCGCATTCAAAGTGTTGCTTTCATTATCAATTGAAATGGTACCTTCAAATGGACCATGCACAGAGTCTCGACGCAATAAGCTTGCACGTTTCTGAAGATCATTTGAAGCACCGCCATCACGAACAACGATAGCGCGAAGGCGTAAATTATTACCACCGCCTGCTTTTTCAATCAAGATTCGTGCTAAAAGACGCCCTATACGGCCAAACCCATATAACACAACATCTTTAGTTTCGTTAGAGTCATCTTCGGATGATTGGGATTCATACGCACCCACAACATCACTGACTTCACCCTTAACAAAGTCTTCGAGTGATACGCTGTCTGGCTGCTCACTGTATCTAACGGCAATTTTACCAATATCGATTCGCGCCCGACCAAGATCTAATGTATCAAGAACTTTTAGCACAGCATACGTGTCATGAACAGAAAGTTCCTTTTCTTCAACCTGACGTACAAAGCGGTGAGATTTGAGAATTCCAATTACGGACTGATTAATAACAGCCCGCCCATATATTGATGAAACAATATTATTACGACGATATAAGCGCCCTATTATCGGAATCATCGCCTCTGCAGTTTCTTCACGACCTTTCCAATCTGAAAAACAGTTCTCAATCACTTCATTGCTCACGCTTAACACCTCTATTTGTATATGCGTCAAATCAGGGGCGTTATTATCCAGATATCCTATTGCAGGTGCAACGCCGAGATTATGAAAAGCTCAATGTTTTACGAAAATTTTGTATTGAAAACAAAAAAAACAACTTATTTATCAAATAACACATCAATTTTATTAGCTTTTCTTTCGTTATAGTCGATAGTTGCTAATATAACTTTAGGAAAGTGTATTAATATTAGACTTTATAACTATAACTAGAATACCAAACCTTAAAGAGAAACACTGTGCCCGAAATTAATGCTCTTGTAGTTGACGACTCGTCCACCTCAAGAATGCTACTAACCAAAATTCTCAGAAAAATGGACGTTCATTGTGAACAAGCTTCATCTGGTGAAGACGCAATTTCTCAACTTACCTGGTATCACCCTAATTTCATTTTTCTTGATCACTTAATGCCCGGAATGGATGGTTTTGAAACCTTAAAAACCATTAAGAATGACCCTGAAACACGAAACATTCCGGTAATAATGTATACCAGCCAGCATGCTCATAAGTATTATGAAGAAGCACACGCCCTTGGTGCCGCTGGCGTCATCTCGAAACAGATTGATCGTGATAAGCTTTATCTAATGATCAGTAGAATCTGCCTCAACAACAAAGATGAACAGGACGATGTTCCTACTGTATATCAGGAAGTTCAGAAAAACCTTGAAAACTCGATAAACGAGCTATCCAACAGCAAAATTCTTGCGCGTATGTCTACACTTGAAACGGCCTACGAAGAATTACATGAAGAAAATAGAAGTTTAAAATTAGAATTAGTTCAAAGCAAGGCAGATCAGGAAGAATGGCGCTTAAAGAACCAGCATATTTCTATTCCTCAAATTATCATCACCCTATTTCTTGCGCTTGCACTTTTTGGGTCAACATTCACATGGTTTACCACCCAAAGAATTGAATCTAGCTATATAAGTACACAAAAAAGACTAAATATAATGAACGACTTGGTTGATGAGATCATTGATTATCTTGAAAGCAACTCCAAATAACCAAAGTTAGGGTTGATCAAAATAATCGTTTTTGTCATACCACAATACATATATGAGCTTGCCCAAAGCACTGGAACAACCTGGCTAAGGCGCTCAAAAAGGGTTCAAATATATTTCATCGCTGCTTTTAGAGGATGCCGCACTGGATAAGATCAAACTCAACAAACTTTATCCTAAATTAAAGTTTTTAATAATCGATGATTTCGAAAATTTTAGATCATCATTGCGGCTTATGCTTTCATCATTCGGAGCCCAGCACGTTGATATGGCTAGCACCGCCGAGGATGCCCTTGCTAAGTGTAAATTTGATTTTTATGACATAATCCTTTGTGACTTTAATTTAGGTCACGGTAAAAATGGTCAACAGGTATTAGAGGCCTTACGAAGCGCCAAAAGAATAAAACACGTACACCTTTTTGTAATGATTACAGCTGAAACCGCAAAAGATGTTGTACTCGGCGCACGTGAATATCAGCCTGACGCCTATATCGCCAAACCCATAACAAGAACAGTGCTTGAACAAAGGTTAGGTCATTTAATAAAGCAACAGAAAATATTAAAACCAATCAATAAAGAAATAGACCTCGAGAATTATTCGAAGGCCATAATACTCTGCCATCGCTTGCTTACAGAGAAAACAAGATACCATTCATGGTGCTATCAAACCTTAGGAAAACTCTATTTGAAAATGGGTGATTCTGATAACGCAATTAAAATATATAAGAACATTTTGTCAGGCAGAGAAATTCCATGGGCCCACCTGGGAATGGGACAGGCTCTACAGCAAAGTAATAAGCTGCAAGAAGCAATTGACTGTTACAAATCTGCGATTAAGCAAAACCCCAACATGGTTGAAGCTTATGACGGTTTATCACAATGCCACCTAGCGCTGGGTCAAAATAGAAAAGCACAAGACTCACTACAAGCAGCCGTTAACTTGTCTCCTAGAATAGTAACCAGGCAAGAAAAGCTAGGCTCTGTGTGCGAGCAAAATCAAGACATAGAATCTGCCACCAACGCTTTTCGACACGCCGTTAAATTTGCTGAATACTCTATTCATGAAAATCCGAAACATTATTTGAATTTAGGACGATGCCTTTCTGAATGGAGTGAAGGCTCAGAAGGCAGCGAAGCTAAACATATCGCTGATGAAGCGATTGATATACTAGAAACAGTTTCAAACAAATTCTCCAATGATGAGAGTGCGTGCTTAAGTGCCACACTCATCGAAACTCGTGTATTTCAAAGCCAAAATAAGCCTGATACCGCTAAAAACAAATTGCATCAAGCTGAGTGCATTATTGAAGAGGAAAATTTATCGGTAGATGTCGGACTTGAGTTCGCCAAAACGCTCTACTCTGTTGGCCAAGCAAGTCGTGCAGAAAAGCTTTTAATCGGTCTCGCCAAAAAATTTGAAGACGAAAGTGAAATTATCCAAAAGATTGAAAGCCTCCTGGATGAACCGGAAAGCCTTACAGTACGAAAACAAGCCAAAGAACTCAATAAATCAGGCATCCAACAATTCGAACAAGGCAAATTGTCTGAAGCAATTGAAGCGTTTGAGAAAGCACTCTCTTTCACGCCAAAGCATGCAGCACTGAATTTAAACACAGTCCAAGTGCTTAGTAAGCAATATAAGCAGACTCAAAGCCCAGCGCTATTAGAAGAGGCAAGAACTTGCTTAGATCGAATTAAACATATTCCAGAACAACACAATCAATTCAAGAGAATGAAACATCTTGAAAAACAGATCAATAAATTAACTCAATAATGAATAAAATTGGAGCAAGCGATGCCAAATTCACCTGAACAACAACCAGATTTCTCCATGATCATTGCCTCTGCTGTTCATGACATGAAAAACTCTTTAAGCATGCTCCTTCATTCTGTAGACATGATGTGTGAAGAGCTACCTGAAGAACTAAAGCAAAAGACTAATTCTACCACGGTGAAGTATGAAGCCGAACGAGTAAACAGCTATTTAGTTCAGCTCTTAGGCTTATATCGCCTTCAAAACCAAATGCTATCTCTACACATTGATGATTATTTTTTAAACGACTTACTTGACGAGCAAGTCGCTCACTACCAACCCATGCTTGATGATAAAAATATCACGCTGACAATATCCTGTGATAATAGCTTAAGCTGGTATTTTGACCGGGAAATAATTCTAGGTGTGCTAAATAATGCCTTAAATAATGCGTCTCGGTACACAAAATCCGCCATTCATATTGCCACAATACAAGAAGAGGATTATTTAAAAATTGAAATTCACGATGATGGCGGCGGCTACCCAAAGCAGTTACTTTCGAAATCTCCAGGCGAGATAATCAATAACATAAACTTCCAAACAGGTAGCACTAGCCTTGGTATTTACTTTGCATCAATGGTGACAAAGCTCCATACCCAAGCAGGCAGGCACGGGTCTATTAAACTTTCCAATGGCGGTAAATTTGGAGGAGGTGTTTTCTCAATATATTTGCCCTGATAATTTTTTATATGCATTCAGATAGTCTATTCAAGCACTTGAAATCAGACAGTTATGTGTCAATTAAAATTACGCATTTTTTACGCCTATATTCTAGATATAGACACTAGTTCTATTGACCTTCTAGTTAAGGTTTGAAAGTTCTTATCAAGGGCTTGAGAGTATCGCCAAGAGGCCGATAACAATAATAGAGAGGCAATAAAAATTAAAAAGAGTTTTAGGCAAGAAAATTGCTTGTTAATTAGTTATTCCAAAAAAACGGCAAAACACTGGCAGTTGTATCGAGGTGAATCATGGGAATTAATGCTCAAGAGTTAAATAAACTAGTAATTCGCCCTGCTCTAAATGCATTAGGAGAGATATCATTAACGGCAGAAAAATACCTTCTTAATCTTGCATCAATACGTTCAGGCTTAGGAGAGCATTTAGCTGATGTTAATCATAGTAGCGGTTTAGGTCTTTATAAAATTACCCCGGAAAGCCACACCGCTCTATGGGATGAATACCTTGCATTTAAACCTGATTTGGCTAGTAAGGTGCGCGGGCTGGCATCACAAAGAGAATTTTTAATCAACCCTCATGCCGAGCTTGCCACCAATCTGACTTACTCAAGCGCTATTGCATGGCTACTCACTAAAAAACGCCTACAAGATGATTATGAGAAAAAGACTGTCTAGTCATACTCATATGAATGTAATTATATGGGTTAATCGTATGACCGTTAATCACAACCTGCATCTATCAACACTGCCATCTATCAAACCCTCCATCCGCTTTTCAAGATCTTAACTAAGCACCCTAAGCTCAAACTAGATGCGTCTAAACTTAGTAATGTCTATTATTCTTAAAAACTTCTATGATAAATGAATATCATAAAGGGCAGCACCTAATGCATAACATCTATCCAGAAATCACCCCCTATAAAGTACACCAACTTCAAGTAAGTGATATTCATACCTTATACATCGAAGAATCAGGTAACCCTAAAGGCATTCCAGCGTTATTTGTTCACGGTGGTCCAGGTGGCGGGAGCGATCATAAATCGCGACGTTTTTTTGACCCCGAGCAATACCGAATCATTGTATTTGATCAGCGTGGTGCAGGAAAAAGCACACCTCATGCTGAGCTAAGTGATAATACAACTCAGCACCTTATTAGCGACATAGAGAAAATACGCGAATACCTTGAAATTCAATCTTGGGTGCTATTCGGTGGTTCTTGGGGCTCAACACTCAGTTTGTTATATGCACAATCTTTTCCAAGTCGAGTATTAGAGCTTATATTAAGAGGCATTTTTTTATGCCGAAAAAAAGACCTGCACTGGTTCTACCAGTACGGCGCCAGTCAAATATTTCCGGATGAGTGGCAGCAATATATTAGGCCGATTGCTCTAGATCAGCGTAACGCGCTTATATCCGCCTACTACAAAATGCTCACGTCTGAAAATGAATTAGAACGAATGGCGGCAGCAAAAGCCTGGTCTGGCTGGGAGGGCGCATGCTCCACCCTGAAAATTAACAAGGCAGTAAGAGACCACTTCACTCAACCACAAACAGCGTTAGCAATGGCGCGCATTGAATGCCATTTCTTTATTAACGAGAGCTTTATTGAAGAGAATCAGATCATTGAGAATATGCATAAGATTTCGCATATTCCTGGCGCAATAGTTCATGGGCGATATGATATGGTTTGCCCAGTCGACAATGCATTTGAACTCAAAAATAATTGGTTAGAAGCACGACTCAATATTGTTCGTGACGCTGGACATAGCGCATTTGAGCCAGGCAACATTGACGCCTTAATTCGAGCGACAATTGAAACTGCTCGGCGCCTAAATAAAAAATAACCCGAGATATCAAATACCGTACTTAAAACACCGTTTCCATTTTGCAGGCTAGCACCTAATTATCAGCGCTAGCTGGTAGCCAGCCAAGATTTAATTTCATAGAATAATTAATATATCTCTCACATTATCATAAGGTTAAAAAGCTTGATGTTTTCGACACTATTTTCCAAAAAGCTTACCCATATTATTCATCTGTTAACTTTGACTGCTCTGCTTTCGTTTAACTCTTTTGCAAATGAATTGGAAATCAAAGAAAAAAACATCACAGTAAGTCATGGGTTCGCGCTTTATGAAGATTTAAAATATCCAGAAAGTTTTGAATATTATGATTTTGTAAATCCTGACGCCCCAAAAGGCGGCACATTAAACCTTATGGGCTTCGGCTCTTATGATTCTTTGAACCCTTACACATTAAAAGGCATCAGCCCTTTCAATACACCCGGTCAGTTTATTTGGGGCTTTTCTGAGTTAAATGAGACACTTCTAATTGGCACAGGTAATTACTCGCCTTCTGCTGATGAGCCGCAAAGTGCCTACGGTTTACTCGCGCTATCAATAACCTACCCTGCCAACCACAAATGGGTGCGTTTTAAAATTCGCCCACAGTCTGCTTTTCATGATGGCCATAAAATCGACGCTGACGATGTAGTTTTTTCTTATGAAACACTCATTACCAAAGGGCATCCCCGCTTCCAACAAGCTTTACTCGGCATAGAATCAGTAAAAGCATTTTCTCCAGACTTAGTACATGTTGAATTTAAAGAAGCTAACCAGGCTGCAAATATTCTACGTATTGGGGAAATGCCGATACTTCCAAAACACTTCTGGAAGGGCAAGGACTTTGAAAGAAGTACGCAAATAAAACCCTTATTAAGCGGCCCTTATAAAATTTCAGATTACAAAATTGGCCAATCCATTACCCTTTCTCGCGAGCCAGGCTTTTGGGGAAATAACATCAATGGTAAAGAACTAAATGTTTATAGGGGGCGCTTTAACTTTGATCGTATCCAAATAGAATTTTATCGCGCGCAAGGTATTGCATTTGAAGGCTTTAAATCGGGTAATTTTGATTTGTTTTATGACTACATGGCAAAAAACTGGGCTAAGTCATATAACTTCCCCGCATTCAAAAATGGAAAGGTAATTAGGGAGGAAATCGCACACAAAATTCCATCAACCACTCAAGCATTCTTTTTAAATGCTCGACGCCCACAATTCAAAAATCGACTGGTTAGGAAAGCAATTGGCTTGATGTTCGATTTTGAGTGGACTAACAAGGCCTTGTTCAACAACGCTTATCAGCGCAATCATAGTTACTTTCCAAACTCAGAGTTTTCAGCCACCGGTTTGCCGGTCGGACAAGAACTTGATTTACTTCTACCTTTCAAAACAAGACTCCCAGCAGAGTTATTTACATCAGAATTCAAACAACCCGTCACCAAAGGCAACGGTAGTACACGACAGCAAACGAAAGAAGCGCTTAAATTACTAAAACAAGCTGGCTGGATTTTGAAAGACACAAAACTCATTCATAAAGACAGTGGCCAGGTTTTCGAGTTCGAAATACTCATCCGGCAAGCAGGTATACAACGCGTATTGATGCCTTTCATAAAAAACCTAGAACGCATTGGCATTACAGCCACACCCAGGATGATCGATACTGCGCAATATAAGACCCGTTTAGATCAATTTGACTTTGATATGACGACGGCTTCTTTAGGGCAAGGTAACGCCCCTAGTTATGAGCAGCGAGATTATTTCCATTCAAGCAATGGCGTAATTCAAGGCAGCCAAAACTATGCAGGCATAAGTGACCCGGTCGTTGATGCACTCATAGAAAAGGTAATATCAGCCCAGTCTAGGCGTGAATTAATTACGGCTATGAGAGCGCTTGACCGCGTACTTCTTTGGCAGCACTACACAATCCCTAATTGGCATATAGATTTTCATCGACTGGCATATTGGGATAAATTCTCTCGTCCAGATACAGCTATTCCCTATAAATTGGGCATTGAGAATTGGTGGGTAAAACCCCAGAAACAGTAAATTATAGCAAGCACAAAAAACCAGGTACGGCCCTTTATCTATTCATCAAAAGGTCGTACCTGGTTTACATTTAGAATATTTCTTACTTATCTAATAGAATCCGAAGCATTCTTCTTAAAGGCTCAGCCGCCCCCCAAAGTAACTGATCCCCTACAGTAAACGCAGAAATATACTCAGGTCCCATCTCTAGCTTACGAATTCGACCAATAGGCACACTCAACGTACCCGTTACCTGAGTAGGCGTAAGCTCATTAATGGAGCGTTCACGGTCATTCGGTATCACTTTAACCCACTCATTCGCTGCTGCTAGCTTTGCCTCAATATCTTCTACCGATATATCCCTCTTCAACTTAATCGTTAACGCCTGGCTATGACAGCGCATAGCACCAATGCGCACACATAAACCATCTATAGGAATTGGTGAATTCTGAATGCCTAGAATCTTATTAGTCTCAGCACCAGCTTTCCACTCCTCACGACTCTGACCTGAAGGCAGTTGAGTATCAATCCAAGGGATCAAGCTTCCCGCTAAAGGCACACCAAAGTTATCTGTCGGAAAATCATCTGCTCGTAATCGGTCCGCAATGGCACGGTCTATTTCAAGAATCGCACTAGCAGGATCAGATAAAGGGCTTGTAACCGTTTCTTTAATATCGCCCATTTGGGAAATGAGTTCGCGCATATGCTTGGCACCTGAGCCTGACGCAGCTTGATAAGTCATTGGTGAGACCCACTCAATCAAGTCTTCTGCGAAAAGCCCGCCTAGCGCGATCAACATCAAACTAACAGTACAGTTACCGCCAACATAGTTTTTTGTACCAGCTGCAAGCGCCTCATCAATGACATGCCTATTCACGGGGTCAAGCACAATAACGGTATCATCTTCCATTCTTAAAGAGGAAGCCGCATCTATCCAATAACCTTGCCAACCTGATTCACGTAGCGTCGTGAAGACTGATTTAGTGTAATCCCCCCCCTGACAAGTAATGATGATATCCATTTTGCCAAGCTCTGTAATATCATTGGCATCCTGGAGAAAAGATTCACCCTGGCCTACATCTGGCGCCACTTGACCAGCTTGAGATGTGGTAAAAAAAACTGGCTCGACATGCGCAAAATCTTGCTCTTCCTTCATTCGCTGCATAAGAACAGAACCTACCATTCCACGCCAACCAACTAATCCTAATTTTTTCATTTTCGTCTGACTCTCTTAGACACTGCCTTAAACATTGCCTTAAACATTAAATATATTATAAAGCGCTATAAATACGCTAATGAACGCTATGGCTTTATTGCGTCAAATAACCATGGCGCTGATAGGCGTCGATTCACTTCATAACGTTTGATATCATCTTCACTATCCAACGTCACACCGATCTCGTCTAAGCCATTGAGTAAACAATGCTTTCTGAAAGCATCTATATCAAAAGATATAACATCGCCTGAAGGTGTAGTAATTGTTTGTGAAGCCAAATCGATGTTAATTTCGTAACCTTCGTTATTGAAAGTCTCTGTAAATAACTTATCTACATTTTCTTCACTCAGAATTATTGGTAATAGGCCATTCTTAAAACAATTATTGAAGAAAATATCAGCAAAGCTGGGCGCGATAACACAACGAAAACCATAATCATCCAAAGCCCAAGGTGCATGCTCTCGTGATGAACCGCATCCAAAGTTTTGTCTTGCAATTAAAACGCTGGTACCTTTGTAGCGGCTTTGATTAAGTACAAACTCCTCATTAAGAGGTCGCCCTTCGCAACTTTGATCTGCTTGACCTTCATCCATGTAACGAAGCTCATCAAATAGGTTTTGGCCGAAACCTGTACGCTTGATCGATTTCAAAAACTGCTTCGGAATGATCATGTCAGTATCAACATTGGCACGATCCAAAGGCGTAACGATACCGTTCAATTCAGTAAATTTTTTCATCACACCCTCCTATGATTCTATGCTGCTAGAAACTTCAATTTCTCGAATATCAACAAAATGACCCGCGATAGCCGCTGCTGCTGCCATTGCAGGGCTGACTAAATGTGTGCGCCCTCCAAAACCTTGACGCCCCTCAAAATTACGATTTGAAGTAGCCGCGCAATGCTTTCCAGACTCTAACTTATCGGCGTTCATCGCCAAACACATTGAACAACCGGGTTCACGCCATTCTAGGCCCGCATCGATGAATATTTTATCTAAACCTTCACTCTCAGCTTGCGCTTTAATCAAGCCAGAGCCCGGAACAACCATTGCTTGTGAAATACTTGAAGCAATCTTCTTGCCTTTCACTACTTGCGCAGCTGCTCGCATGTCTTCAATTCGAGAGTTAGTACAAGAACCGATGAAGATACTATCAAGCTGAATATCTTTAATGGCCATGCCTGCTTTCAAATCCATATACACCAGTGCGCGTTCAATGCTTTCACGCTTAACTGGGTCAGACTCACTTTCTGGATTAGGAATATTTGCATCAATAGGAAGCACCATTTCAGGCGATGTTCCCCAAGTCACCTGAGGCTGTATTTTACTGCCATCGATTTCAATCACCTTATCAAACTTAGCGTCATCATCACTGTGTAAGTTAGCCCAATTGGCTACAGCTAGATCCCATTGCGAACCTTTTGGCGCAAAAGTACGACCCTCTACGTAATCAATGGTAGTCTGATCAACAGCAATCATACCCGCGCGAGCACCCGCTTCAATTGCCATATTACACACGGTCATACGACCTTCCATTGAAAGGTTTGCGATGGCTTCACCGCCAAACTCAATGGCATAACCTGTACCGCCAGCAGTACCAATTTCACCAATAATGGCAAGTACAATATCTTTTCCCGTGATGCCTTCTTTTACAGCACCCTTTACTCGAACCAACATGTTCTTCATTTTTTTCTGAATAAGCGTTTGGGTTGCCAAAACATGCTCAACTTCAGATGTCCCGATACCGTGCGCTAAAGCTCCAAAAGCGCCATGCGTAGAGGTATGTGAATCGCCACACACGACAGTCATTCCCGGTAGAGTAGCGCCCTGCTCTGGGCCGACTACGTGAACAATACCTTGTCTTTGGTCATTCATTTTAAATTCAAGTACGCCAAATTCATCACAGTTATCATCAAGCGTTTGAACCTGGATTCTAGAAACATTATCTACAATACCGTCAACACCTTCAGAGCGATCAGTCGTGGGTACATTGTGATCTGGTGTCGCTAAGTTAGCATCGACACGCCAAGGTTTTCTATTTGCTATGCGCAAGCCTTCAAATGCCTGGGGAGAAGTCACTTCGTGTAATAATTGTCGATCAATATAGATTATCGAAGAGCCATCTTCACGCTCTTTCACCAAATGGTCGTCCCACAATTTGTCATACAAGGTTTTACCTGCCATTTTAATCTCCTGGAAAGTAAGAACTAGTAGTTGGAAATACTAGTTATTGGTAATACTCATCGTTGTAAGTCATCATTCTCTGCAAATGAAGGCTCTCAATTTAGTAGTTAAATACATTTATCAAATCATGAGCTTATGCTACGCTTCAATCACAAATAAAACAAATTCATATTTTTTATAGTTACTATTCCCTTTTGGAATACCAGAATTTGAAACTTGATAAACTGACTCTAGATTCCCCCCAAAAAAAGGCAGTTCTTGATTATGGAAATCGATGCCCTACTAGCTTTCGTAACGACTGTTAATGAGCAATCTTTCTCAAAGGCTGCCGTAAAACTAAATTTAACTCAGCCCGCCATTTCTAAACGAATACAAAACTTAGAGAACCAACTAAATATAAAATTATTTGAACGCATGCAGCGTGAAATACTGCTAACAGACGCAGGGAAAATATTATTACCTCACGCCCTGAATGTATTACATGAAATTGATAACGCTCGACAAGCGATCAAAAATATTAATAACAACGTTGAAGGGCAGCTCAGGATAGTGGCAAGCCATCATATCGGTTTGCATCGCTTACCCTTGATACTAAAGGGGTTTAGCAAGCAATACCCTAAAGTTGATTTACAGTTGAATTTTCTTGATTCCGAAAGCGCCTACTCCTTGCTCAAAGATAATCTAGCAGACATTGCGTTCATCACAATTCCGGAAGAAATCAAAAAAGATTTCAACCTGCATCTAGCATGGAATGACCCTATGAGTTTTATATGTAGTAGCGCCCACCCTCTTTGTAAAATCCGGTCAGTGAGAGCAAAAGATCTATCAAAACATAATGCAATTTTGCCGTCGAAAAACACACTCACTTATCGGGTGGTTGAATCGATTTTCAAGCACAACAACCTAGACCTTAATGCAAGCATTCCTACAAACTACCTAGAAACAATGAAAATGATGGCGTCCGTTGGGATGGGCTGGTCTGTGTTACCAAACACCATGATAGATGAAGATTTATTTGTATTGCCCGTAGATAAGAAACTACTAGTAGATTCGCCTCTCGCCCGTAAACTTGGCGCTATTAGTTACCGGAAAAAGAATTTAAGTAACGCAGCGGGTGCGTTTATTGAAATTGCTGATTCTATATGGGGTCATATTTAAATATTGAACTGGCCGACCCCGAGCCAGTTTAACTTAGCCTGCCTACCTGAATCTGCTTAACTAAACCTGTAAACTACAGCCCCATCACTTCAACTATAACTGTCTTGGCGACAAAACCGAACACCCCCAAACCTAAAGCAAAAAATAGCACGGCGGTGCCAAATCCCCCTGCATTAGAACGCTTTGCGAGATCCCAAACGATGTACCCCATGTAAAGAATCAGCGCGGTAACTAAAACATATAAAGATATTGCTTCAAAAGTTTGAATCGACATAGAGGGTATTCCGTAGCGAGCGGCTTATTAGTGCGCACGAATCAATAAGGTCGGCATAATATAGGATATTTATAGAATAGACAGACTAATTGAGGGATTGGTCTGTTTTATTTTTTATAATATTTGTCTACTTGTTTTTCATATAGTATTGATCGACTAAATCTTCAGGCCTAGCCCCTAGCGCATAGGCAATCCTGAGGCGCCACATCAAAAATATAGTTTTCAATATACCGCCCTGCTCCCACTTTCTAGCAGAAGTTATAACGGGGTCAGCTATACAAAACGGCGCACTTAATCTCTTAAGTCTTTTTGAGAGCTCAACATCTTCCATTAGGGGCTGACCGGTATAACCACTGATCTCATCAAAGACTTTCTTAGAGACAAATATTGCCTGGTCACCAGTCGATATTCCTGACAATCTCGAACGATGATTAATAAACCAGGATATAATTCGGAATGGCCAGGCATTGTTATCTAAACTAACATTAAACCGCCCCCATTTTGACTCACTGTTCGAGAATTCATTCAAATGATTGAGCGCACTAGGAGGCAAGAATGTATCGGCATGGAGGAAAACGAGCACATCGCCTTCGGCTTCAAAGCCTCCGGCATTCATTTGCTTGGCTCGGCCTTTTTCACTGCAAAGCAGTTGAACCTTCTGCTGCGTTAAAAGAAATGACGTAATCAGCTCACGAGTATTATCAACACTACCTCCGTCGACAAAAATTAGTTCATGTACATCACTTAGAAAGGGCTCTAATGATAAAAACAAACTTTTTAGACCCATAGATTCGTTGAATACGGGAATTACGATACTAACCCTTGATTTAGTCCTCAAGCGCTCCACCACAACTACTTCCCTGACCCGCAGTGCAGCCATAACAATGGTCAGCAACCGCGATGGGAGCCCCCGTAAGATTAGCGTCCAAAATGTCTGCAAGATGAACTTTCTTCTGATCACTGACGATAATTTTTGAAGCGCTATCCGAGTTCGATGTTTGCGAAATGTCCTGAGCAACCAAAGGCACATCGAGCATTTGGTTAAAATCACAGTCATAAACGTAGCCTTGCCAATCGATACTAATAATATTACGGCACATAACAGACTTGAGATTATCAGCGGAGTAAGCTGTTTTTAGTAAATCCATATAATTATCGAATTCACCCTTAGAAAGTAGCACGCTACCAAAGCGACTAATTGGCATATTCGTAATTGTAAAAAGGCTATCAAACTGGATATTAAAATGCTCAGCTAGCTCTCGTTTATAGTCTGCTTCAAGCTGAAGCTGTGGGGGAGGTAAAAAGGCTCCACCGGGATTGTAAACAAGGCTAAGTTTACGGTTAGCGTGCCCCTTGCCATAACCAAGCAAATTGAGTTGTTGCAAAGCAACAATACTATCGTCAAAGACCCCTTTACCACGCTGCTTATCAACATTATCTTGGGTATAGCACGGAAGTGAAGCAACAATTTCTACCTCTTGATCTGCTAGAAATTGGGCAAGATATTCAAAACCAGGCTCTTGTAAAACAGTTAGATTACAGCGATCCATCACATGAACCCCTATAGACCGGGCCTGTTCAACAAGGTATCTGAAATGAGGGTTCATTTCGGGTGCACCACCCGTTAGGTCCAAGGTTTTTATTTCATGTTTTTTGACATAGGCCAAAACTAAATTAATAGTTTCCAGGGACATTAGCTCTTTTCTGGTAGGCCCAGCGTTCACATGACAATGCGTACAACTTAAATTACACAAATAACCAAGGTTCAATTGTAGTGTATCTACATTAGAGCGACGTAAAGAAGGAAAGTCCGATGTCATTAGCATCGGCCGGGTATCTAACATGTTACAGCCTTAAAATAAGTTATTAGCAAAAAGTGTACGACATATATTTTAAAAGTAAGTTCAATTAAATGCTCAAGTTGTGGTATCAGAATAAATATATTAATTAGCCAATAAAAAGTGCGACTTCACCCTAACCAGAACCAAAGTGTTATTAACTCTACCAGCAAAAGAACCCCCGAAGCCGCCTGCCAAAATTTTAAAGGGTTGCGCCTTGATAGAGGTATATGAGATTTGTCCATAAATTCAGCATTAGGATGCTCCAGATCATACACAAATTCGGATAGCGCATCATATCGGAGCTCAGAAGATACCTGCAATGCTTTTTGAAGCGCACCATCCATCCAATCCGGAACCATTGGGTTGCTGTCACGCGCTGGACGATATGCGAGTCGATAGAAATCGTTAGGTGAAGAGCAAGTTTCAAACTTTTCACCATACGGGTACTTACCTGTCAACATTTCGTACATCACCATGGCAATAGAAAACATGTCAGACTTTATTGTACTTTTCCGATGAAGTTTATTCTCAGGTGCACTATAAGTTTCGGTTCCTAGCATAATTTCACGCTCATAAGCTGTTTCGATCTCAGCCACACCCGCAATATGACAGGAACCGAAGTCCAGAATGGTGACATGATCATCTTTGCCGATGATAATATTTTCAGGTTTAATATCCTGATGAAGCGTTTCTTTCCTATGTAGCACCCTCACCCCTTTTACAATTTGTCGAATGATTTTAAGCACCGTTTCAATACTTGGCTGCTTATTATCCTCAATCCACTGCAAGAGAGTTATACCAGGCACGTACTCACACAGGTAGTATAAAAAGGTTTGTGAACGATCACTTTCAATTATTTTTACCACATGATCACTGACTATTCGCCCACCGATCCAAGGCTCCATCACGAAACGTTCTTTATACGCGATATCATCGTCATAATTTAAAGACGGTGTTTTCATAACATAACGCATTTCATTGATCGTATCTTCAACTAAGTAAACTTGAGAGCGTTTGGTTGCATGAAGCTCAGATATAACCCGATAACCATCTATCAACATACTAGGTTCAAGGTAAGGAGGGAAAGGTAAATCTGAGAGTTTTACATACGCATCATCAGCATTTGGACACGGCAGTTCTTCAATACGAATAATCTGGCAACTCAAGTTATCATCGCTAGTATTGCCTAACGCCAATTTAACGAGTTGCTCGCAATGGCTATAATAATCGGGCTCAGCTTCTTTCTCTACGTCTATCAAATAACGCTTAAGCTCTCGATAAGAGATATAGTCATGAATGCCATCGGTACTCAAAAAGAAGATATCACCCACGCGAACATCTTCAGAGTAATAATCAACATCAAGCATTAAGTCCATGCCCATTGCACGCGTTAAATAAGTAGAGTCTTTATTTACTTTTGCTGCATGATCATGGGTAATTTGCTCAAAGTCACCATCTCGTAAGCGATATATACGGCTATCACCTATATGAAATATGTGAGCAACTTGAGATTTTATAACCATTGCGGACATGGTACTAATATAACCATGCTCAGCTTGAAGATAACCTACACCTTGACCATATAACCAGCGATTCAGAGCGGTGAGTATTTTCTGAGCGGATGTTTTTACAGTCCATGAGTCTGGCGTACTAAAATAGTCACTTAAGAAGTTTTTAACACACGTTTCACTTGCTTCTTTACCTGCTTCCGCGCTGCTTACTCCATCCGCTACGATTGCAACCATCCCTTTGATCGTAAGCACGGGTTCCTCAGGAATATAATAGCCAACAGAGTCTTCGTTCTGATGCTTTAATCCTTTCTCAGAAATTTGACCGACACTAACACGCAAACCACTCGTTAAATGCATTTATTAACTCACTTGTTTTCTTATACTTTGTATAACTATTACTGTTAAAAATCTAATGGCCACCTTTATAAACTAATTACGAGCAAATAACCTGCCTAACGCACATAAACTTACTCGATTGCAGGCACTTAGGTCTCAGATAAGGTTCACAGACTTAATAAAGAGAGTGTGCTCGCCCTAATACAGATCATTACGGGTTTATGCCAATTTCACAACGCACCATAGTGGTGCTCCGCAGTTTCCAAAGAAAGTTTCTCGATCAACAAACTACTACAACCTATATACTTACCTCTATTAGATCAGTAGGTTAGGCTACTATTAATGCACTTGGCACACTCTATGCTTTCAATCATGCAACAATACTTTATCTTTCTATTAAAATCTAAGAAATGATAAATAATAAGCTGCTTAAGTTTTTAACAAAAGAAACACGGCAGAGGCGTAATGAATAATAGACATACGAGGCAAAAAAATGAAAAACCTTAAAGTTGTAGTGGTTGGTAACGGTATGGTTGGTCACCACTTTGTAGATCAACTTGTTCAATCTGACATAAATACAGATATTACTGTTTTAGGTGCTGAAACAAGACCTGCTTATGACCGAGTACACCTTTCAGAAGTTTTCTCAGGAAAAGAACCAGAAGACTTAGCACTAACCTCGCGTGGGTTCTATGAAGATAACGGCGTCAAAGCTCACTTTGGTGACGGTGTTGTGGACATTCTTCGTGACAAGAAGCAAGTTGTTACAGAAAGTGGTCGTATTTTCGACTATGACAAACTAGTACTGGCTACAGGCTCTTACGCATTCATTCCACCTATAAAAGGTTCTGAGCGTGACGAATGCCTGGCCTATAGGACAATCGATGATCTAGCTGAAATAAAAGCCAACGCTAAAGATTCCAAGATAGGCGTTGTTGTTGGTGGCGGGTTACTTGGCCTAGAGTGCGCTAATGCTGTTAAAAATCTTGGTTTAGAAACGCATGTAGTGGAATTCGCTCCCGGCCTAATGGGCGTACAACTTGATGAAGGTGGCAGCACAATGCTGCGCCGCAAAATCGAGGCACTCGGCGTTCATGTTCATACCCAAAAAGCAACAACCCTGATTGATGACAGCAGTGACACCACCAAGCTAAGAATGAACTTCGCTGACGAAACTCACTTAGATACCGATATGATCGTGTTCTCAGCGGGTATTCGTCCTTATGACCAATTAGCCAAAAAAGCCGATCTTGAAGTTGGTCCACGTGGCGGAATCATCATCGACTATCACTGCAGAACAAGTGATTCAGATATTTTTGCTATCGGTGAATGCGCACTTTTTGGCGGCATGATCTACGGCCTTGTTGCACCTGGCTACAGAATGGCTGAAGTCGCAGTACAGCAATTCGGCGACGAAGAAGAGAAGCCTTCCTTCAAAGGTGCAGACATGAGCACCAAGCTAAAACTTCTTGGCGTGGATGTTGGCTCAATTGGCGATGCACACGGCAAAACAGAAGGTTCAATTTCATACGTATTTAGCGATGAAAAAGAAGAAGTCTATAAACGAATTATTGTAAGTGCTGACGGTAAGATTTTGCTCGGCGCCGTACTTATTGGTGACTGCTCAGATTACGATACATTATTACAGTACTTCCTTAACGAAATAGAGTTACCGGAAAACCCTGAGAGCATGATTCTTCCAGCAACAGAAGGATCAGGCGCTCCCGCACTAGGCGCATCAGCTCTTCCAATGACCGCGACTATCTGCTCATGTCATAACGTAAGTAAAGGCGATATATTTTCAGCGATTGATGGCGGCTGCTGCAGTGTCGGTGACGTAAAAGGCGAAACAAAAGCTGCCACTGGCTGCGGAGGCTGTGCAGCACTAGTTAAAAACGTTGTTGATACAGAAATGGAAGCACGCGGACTAAGCGTTGATAAAAGTATCTGTGAACATTTCCCACATACACGTGAAGAGCTATATCACCTGATCAAAGTTGGCGAAATCAAATCTTTTGGAGCATTAATCGAAAAGCATGGTAAAGGTCTAGGTTGTGAGATCTGTAAGCCAGCAGTCGGCAACATGCTAGCTTCAACCTGGAATGATTATATTCTTGAAGAGCAACATGCAGGACTACAAGACACAAATGACACATTTCTTGGCAACATGCAAAAAGATGGCACCTACTCTGTCATCCCTCGCGTTCCAGGTGGCGAGATTACACCAGAGCAGTTAATTGTGATTGGTGAAGTGGGCAAGAAATACAAACTATATACTAAAATCACAGGCGGCCAACGTATCGATTTATTCGGCGCTAAACTCAACGACCTTCCAACTATCTGGGGTGAGTTAATTGCTGCGGGAATGGAGACGGGTCACGCTTACGCTAAATCTCTTCGAACAGTTAAGTCTTGCGTAGGTGAAACCTGGTGTCGTTACGGCGTTAAAGACAGTGTTGGCACTGCCATCGATATCGAAAATCGTTACAAGGGCCTTCGCTCTCCGCACAAGCTTAAAATGGCTGTTTCTGGCTGTACCCGCGAATGCGCCGAAGCACAGAGTAAAGATGTAGGCATCATAGCCACTGAAAATGGCTGGAACTTATACCTTTGCGGCAACGGCGGCATGAAGCCTCGTCATGCAGATTTATTTGCGACAGACTTGAGCACAGAAACATTGATTAAGTATATCGATCGCTTCTTAATGTTCTATGTAAAAACAGCTGATCGCTTACAGAGAACTTCAGTTTGGATGGATAATCTTGAAGGCGGCTTAGATTACCTGAAAGAAGTTATTATTGAAGATAGTCTTGGCATTGCTGAGGAGCTTGAAGCGCAAATGGCGCTCGTCGTCGATACTTATCAGTGCGAATGGAAAACAACTATAGAAGACGAAAACAAGCTACGTCGTTTCCGTCAGTTCGTAAATTCAAGCGAAGAAGATAGCAATGTAGTATTCGTTCAAGAGCGCGGCCAAATCCGCCCTGCTAGAGAAGATGAAAAAGTAAAACTAATTGCAAAGTCAGCTTAAGAATATACGAATTTAAAATTTTTACACTCGTAACAACAGATAGCTGTTACGAGTTATAAAAGAGGAATATAAAATGTCAGTTAACCAAGTTATATGTTCTAAGCATGACCTAGTCGAGAATTCAGGTATTTGCGCACTCGTAAACGGTGAGCAAATTGCCATATTCTATATACCCAGCAGTGAAAAAAAAGTTTTTGCGATCTCTAACTGGGATCCATTTGGAAAAGCAAATGTACTATCACGCGGAATTACAGGTGACTTAGAAGGCAAATATGTCGTTGCATCGCCACTCTACAAACAACACTTTAATTTAGAGTCAGGTGAGTGCCTCGAAGATAGCAACGAATCAGTAAAAACGTATAAGGTTAATCTAGATGGCGACAGCGTGCTTTTGGCGTAAACGAATAGATTAACTTATCAGGCTTTCCCTTGTATGTCGCAAGGTTTGACCCGTCCTTGGACGGGTTTTTTTATATTTGCACGCCCTGTAAGCGAGCAATAAGAAAGCTTAACTACAGGATTTTGTTGATTTTTTAATCAGAAAACAAGCCAAATTAATTAACTTCATTTTCTTTTAAAGAAACTATTGACGCCAAAGATTTAAGGCGATAATATTCGCGCCGTTGTGACATTCCCCGATAGCTCAGTTGGTAGAGCAACGGACTGTTAATCCGTTTGTCGCTGGTTCGAGCCCAGCTCGGGGAGCCACACAACCACCTCTCAAAATTCTAAAACTCCAAATTATCAAACTGCTATCAAAGCAAGGTTTGACGCCACTCCCTATAAAATAAGCCCTTGCCTATGCATCTGCATAGACCGACCCAGCGCTGGGAGCCACACAAACTCCTCTTAAAGCTTTAAGCCCCGACTCAACTAATACGATCAAAGCAAGCTTTAACGCCAAGCCCTTTAAAATGCATGCATCTGCCTAATTCTAGGCTGCTCAGTAAAGATAGATTTTTGCATGTCTGGTAATTGATTAGCGCCCCTCATTATTGACACTTAATTTGGTGGCCGTTTATGCTTTATCACGTCCTCAAATGTCATAAATCGTAAAATATGCTGAACAATAAATGAACGCAGTGATCAAATTTCATACATATTTAAGTCACCTGAATTTAAATGTGACGGAGTTCACAATTCAGCCCCACCCTAACTGTTAATGTTGTAAATGTTACAAAGAAATCATTAAAAAACAATAATCATATAACAATAATTACACATAAAATAAAGGTCATAATATGAAGAAAATACTTGCTGTTTTATTAATTTCTGCCGGCTTAACAGGCTGTGGCGGTATTGGAAGCCTGGTCAGTAACGACCGTGTATCTGATGCTGATAACGATCAAGTTGTTACTATCGGTGATTCAATCTTTGCCTTATCAGGTAAGTTACAAGATATCTTAGAAAACTACGCTGGCGAAACCTTTCGTCGTTACACTATTTCAGGCGCTGAAGTAACAGGTGGCATTTATGCAACTGATATTGCTACCCAGTTTGAAATTGCCAAAAATGATAACCCGAACATCGAAACTATCCTTATGGATGCAGCGGGTAATGATATATTGATTCCTATTATTACCATGTTTGATTGGTATAACTGTAAAACAGAATGGTATCAATGGTGGGGTTTAAGCTCTTCATGTAAGAATCTTATCGATGATTTATATGTAGACACTGTTGGCCTACTAAACCACATTGGCGCAAGTGGCGTAGACAATATAATCTTCTTGGGTTATTACAACCCTAAAAACGCACTTCTATGGTTGGATGACGTTGAAGAAGCAGTTGCTTATGGCGACATGCGCTTAGCACAAGCTTGTGCAAACACTACTGCTAACTGTACATTTATTGACCCTCGTTCATCTATCAACGATAGCGACATCATTCTTGACGGTATTCACCCTACAACTAGCGGCTCACAAAAGCTTGCTGATTTGGTATGGCCAAAACTTCAGCCATTACTATAATCGTTAGTCATAAGTACACGTACTTAATAACTGACACGACAAACCTACAAGAAAACCTGTAGGCCTACTAACAACCCATTTGCTAACCCAAATGGGTTGTTTCATTTATACTTCAAAAAAGATTTACTATGAACAAGTGGAAACTATCTTTCGCATTAGTATTCGTTGCTGGCGCTGTATTCTTATACTTATTTATACAAAACTCACTACAAATAAGTAATTCAAGCTTAAACACTAAACAACAAACAGCTTTTGTAAAAGACTTGGATATAAGCTCTTTAGATAACTCTTTAACTGGAACTCGTCCATCTTCGTATCAAGACTCGAGTGATTATGATCAGTTTGAAGTCGAAATAATTACCAAACTTCAAACAACTTATAGTGATCGGATACAGGAACTCAATGTTCAAGCCAGCTTAATAAAAGTTAAGCAATATGTCTTAAACCACTACACCACCGAAGGCAGCAAGCACTTTATACGTATCATTCGTGCAGCTTTCCCAAGATACGCTGAGTCAATTTTCAGTATCCTTGATCGACTAGACATATACAGTGAGTGGCTAATTGACAATCAAGCTATGCTTGCAGAACTATCACATTTAGAAAAAAATGGTGCACTTTGGGAAAAAAGGCGTGAACTATTCGGAAAAGACGCCAACATCATCTGGTCTGATGAGCTTGCCGAATTAGCGCAGAAACAAACCAGAATTCATGACACTATACGCCAGTTGGACCAATCTCATGACTTAAGCCTCGACGAAAAGCTTTATCAGCTTCAAGCGTTAATATCTGAAAACCATGAAGGCAGCATACAAGAACTAAGTTTAAATGCCGGCATGTTAGCTCAAGCTTTTTTAAATTTCGACTCAGTTCAACAAAACCTTAAACAGCTCTCACCTGAAGATCGGCAGTTGGAAATAAATAATGTTCGCCGACAACTGGGCTTCGCAGAAGAGCAAATAGAAAACCTGCAAGCAAAGGATGAAGTACGTAATCAGCGTTGGGATAACGGCTTGGCGTATATGAATGAACGTAATCAGTTAATTGATACTATAGGTGAAGATGAGCTAGCAAGCGCACTTGATGCACTTAGAGAGCAGTATTTCAAAGCTGATGCTAGCACAATTAAGAAAGAGGAAGAGTCTGATTTTTTACGCTTCAATCGACCGAGGAAATACGGAAAAAATTAATATCAACGCCCTTAATATTGCCATTTAACGCTAAGCTGAGTAGAAAATTCAGAAGCAGTGAGTGGCAAACTTTGCTGCGTGTCATGATTCGATTGAGTGGCATTTACGTGACTAATTGAGCTAGAAATCATCCAGTAGTCATCAAGTTCATAATCAGCCAAAGCCGTTAAAGAAAAGCGCTCTGGCCGCTTAACCCACCCACCTAACAAACTTAAACTAAGACTGTCATTCAAATATTGTTTTCGCCAAGAAAAGCTCCAAAGCTGCGAGTGCTTTGGTCTTAAGTCAAACGATTCTTCGCGCGCATCAAAAAACCAAACTCCCGCTGAAAACTGATGATTACTAGAGGTAAGGTACTCAAAACCTAAGGCAATTTCAAATAAGTCATCTGGGTCAACTGGCTGACCAACAACTAATATTTGATTTTTATATTGGTCTTGTTTATATGCTAGATCTGCTTCAATAAGTAGCCTTTCAATTGCCCATGAAAAACTTAAACCAATCAAATCATACCTAAACGACTGTAATTCAAGAAAGGAAGGATCTAGTAAATCTACTTTTAGATGCGGCGTATTTTCATATAGATGGGCATACATTAAAGTAAAATCGACACCTTCTAAATGATAGCTATAACGTACGCCCCACTCATCATTCAAGCTGGATTCAAGTTGATCAAATAACGTTCGACTCTTATGGCTGTATTTATCGATCTTAGCATCTGACAAATAAAATAATTCAAAGTCAGAATCGCTAAAGTAGCAATTTACTAACATCAGACCTTGAGACTGACTTAATTCACTATAGTCGGTTAACAAGGGCTCAGTTGTATCAAGTGGGTTAATAATATCAAGCGCATAACTACCTTCGACAACGCCCCAGAATAAACTTTGATACCCTACTTTAGCAACACAACGCTCATAACTATATTGAAACCAAGCATCGTTAACTTTAGCATGACCATAATCGGCCCCTGCAGTTTCCGCCAAATCATCCTTTTGATGAAAGTAAGTAAATTTTGTATCTAGTTTTATGTAGGCATTAGGCCAAATAGCATCTTCGTACTTTAAATTAAAATTCAAGCGCCCAATTTCAAGCTTCTGGCCTTGTGAAAGGTCACCCGAAAAGCCAATACGAATTTTTTTAAACCAACTCGCGGTATGCGCTCCTGAAGAAGAGTCTTGAGGAGAGCTATCTGCTAGCTCCCAGCCTTCTGATACAGAGTAGTCAATACCGCTCACATCATCTTCATAAGCGCTATTTTCATACGCGTCGGTAAACAGTTCATCGTCATCCAAGAGCGACTCTTCAGCACTTACATGCAAACTAAAATTAGACAACAGTATCGCGACATAAACCAGCCGGAAAAACATTAGAAGAATTTACGTAGAGAATCTAGATTTTGTTCTCGATATGCGAAATCCGTCAAACTCCGCTGCGTTAAGAATAATGGTGCGACCTCAATTCCCATCGCTATTTTTTGAGTATTCATCTTTGATAAGCGTTTTATACGTAGATTGAAAACAGTCATTTCCCGCGCAATCCATAACTCATTAATAAATTCAAATCGTTTAAACATGATGCGCTTGAACAATTTATGTTGTTTATCGTAGGTCTGAATTTTTAGGGCGAGCTCTTTATCTTTATCTATCCAAAAAAGAATACGACTATAATCTGTTTTTCTTAGGCGAACAGGCTTGGGTTTGGCCTCAATTACCCATACGTTACGACCAGTATACTTTCCTTCTTGTATTATAGTGTATTCATACTCATCGGTCTTGCCGCTCTCCATATCTTCTGTAGTGAATTCGGAGCCGAATAAAGATACCGGCTCCTGGTCTTCACCAGAGCCACTCGCCATACGCTTTACTTTCCCCAGCGCAGAAAGATAAAGCCATGATTCAGTATCTCTGGCTGAGTCATCATAACTATAAGTTAGCATACCTATGCCCTGCTCTCGAGCGGGCTCAAGTATAATTGAAATACTTTGACTATCTTTTTTAGCATCGCCTAGCTGGCGTGTCACAGATTCGATAACTTTAACGCGAGGCGTTTGGTGACAAACCACTTTTTTGCTCTTAATGACATAGGGACAAGATGACAAGCGAGACAAGCTTAGGGTCGAGTCGGCAGCAGCACGCTGCTGGTCATCTACTCTCTGCATGATTTGTCTAGCCGTTTTATTTTCGCTCGCAAATAACCCAAACGAAGCGAAAGTGCACATGCAAAGAATAAGTAGCGTGAAATACTTTCGACTAAACGATTTAATTAGATGATTCAAGACACCAGACCTTCTTCTTGGCTACTTTGTTTGGCCAAGTACCGCGTCCGACCTAAATCAGGTTTTAACCATGAAATGAGCGCTGGCAACAAAAACAAGTCAGATGTTAATGCGATAACAATCGATAGAGAGCCGAAGATACCTGTTTTGGCCAAACCCATGTAATCTGAAAACGCGAGCATGGAAAACCCTATTCCAAGAACAAGTGTTGTGAAAGTTACTGCCTGCCCAACTTCCTTGATGGTACTGCTTAAGGCCGCTTGTACATCGCCAGTTTGAAACCAGGCATCACGATAATGCGCAATAAAATGGATCGTATCATCTACTGCTATGCCTATGATTAAAGGCGCGATAATTAAGGTATCAGTATCCAAGGGTATGCCGAGCAGCCCCATTACACCAAAAGTAAAAAATGCAGGTAATAAATTAGGTACCATAGAGATTAGACCAGCCTGAACTGAGCCTAATGAAAACATCATCAACAAGGTGATAATCAAAAGTGCAAAAGCAAAACTCTTTATTTGCGTCCAGCTTATATGATCAATCAGCTCCATCATCAAAGATAATGCACCTGTGACACTGACTTTCATATCGGGATATTCACTGCGTAAAGGTTCAAAGTATCTATTTAGGTCATACTGCACTGCTTCAAAGAAATGCGTGTACTCATAAGAGCCTTTATTTTTTAGCATGACTGAAATATGAGTTTTTGAGTAGTCATCACTTACAATATTTCGTCGATCCCTTGAATTGGCGTTATCAAATAAATAGAGCAGCTGGGCACTTAAAATCGGGTCATCAGGTATTCGTTTGAATTGAAGTTTGCCTTCATGCATTACTTGGTTCGTGTCTTTCACAAAATCAGCCAAAGAAAATGTTTTGACGACATAATCAGGATACTCTTTCATCAAATATTCCTGAAAAGCATCAATCGTTTTTAATATAGCCGGATCCTTTAATGCATCTTGTTTAGCAAACGACAACATAAACTCAAGATTTTGAGCGCCCATCATATGTTCATCAACGACTTCATAGGTAACGCGTATCGGGCTTCCATCTTTAGCCAGTTCAATTAGGTTTGAGTCAATTTTTACCAGAGAGGTTCCAAAAATAAATAAACCAAACGTTGAGAAGTAAATAAATATAATAATTAGTTTTCTCCTACTGACAAGTTCGGGGATTTTATCCAAAACCGTCTGTAAAAGCGTCACTTTATGCTGACCTTCTAAGCGTTTCTGTTCAATGCGTTCTTCTGCTTTTTTATGATACGGATGCCAAATATCCAACAGAGCTGGCAATAAAAAAATTGTAAAAATAAAGGCGACACCTACACCCAATGCAGAGTTCAAACCAAAGACCGCAATCTGAGGAATATCACTAATCATAAGGGCAGACATGCCAGCCATAGTTGTTATCGTTGTTAAAAAGATAGGAATGCCCGTTTTTCTGTAAGCCTTCTTCATCGCGATACGATGATCGTAATTTTCTTGTCTGTAAAAGATATATGCGCTTAATACATGCACACAATCCGCCGTACCAACTGCTAATATCAACATGAATGACAAGCTAACCATGGTCGACAAGGTCACACCCAATAAACTTAATAAACCTATAGACCAGAAAGCAGAACACGCTATGACCACGACAGGCCAGAATACTGCGCTAAAAGATCGAAAAAGAAGCCATAGTAAAACAACAACTGCCAATAACATTAAGCCCATCAGGCCTGAGGCTTGCTTCATGTTATTCATAGCAAACTCCATCATTGCGGCGTTACCCGTAAAGTGAAATTTAAAATCCTGATATTTAGGTTTAGCAACAAGCGCTCTAAGTTCATTCATGAAAGTAAGATACTCGTCCATTTGCATCTCTTGATATTCAATGACCTCTTGCTCTAAGGTCGTATCTATCGCCAATCCATCCGGGTTTTCTGTCACTAGCTCAGTACTGGTATCACTCAAAATAAAATCGTCTTGCGCCAATAAATCAACTTCTACATCGCTCTGAGCAAGATCCTCAAGGGGTAGCACACCAAAATTAGTCTTTAAACGGATGCCTGCATATTGATAATTCTTGGAATAAAAACTCAGCCTAAAACTTTCTTGCGATTCAGCTAGTCGTCGTTTTTCTTCACGTTCAGCTTGAGATTCAGGGAAATTTGATGACAGTAGTTTTTGAGAGATTAAAGTGTCTCCCTCAGCTACTTGATAACGCGCATTATATAAGCTGTCAATCTGAACAATGCGTTTTAGCATGATTTCCTGATCAGTATCGGCCTGTACAGAGACTTCATGTGCAGTGTCATTCAGACCTAGCCTTATTTCATCCAGCTCGGTATGAAGTTGTTTAATGGCTAATAAGGCAGTTTCTGAAAAGACATCACCATTCTTTGCTTCATATACAATATATATACCATCATCGCTTCCAAATTGCTGACGAAACTGATCAAGTGCTACTTTTGTTGGATCATCGTCTTGAAACCAGCTTTCCAATGACATATCCATACTAAACTTATTTATCATTCCATAAATAAATACGCCGGATAAAACCACAAATAAAGAAATCACTAAAGTACGACGCTTCAATAATCGCTCAGGCGCAGATTCAAAAAAATTATTGAGTTGATTAAGCAAGGTTTGCAATATAAACCCCTTTATTTATTGTTATTGACTTAAGTGTAATCAAAGACAGCATCTTCAATAAAAAGTCATTCAGAGAATGTCTTTAATTAGTCACTACTAATTAATTGACATCTGATCAAAATTGAGTGAATCAGTTTGATCTTTTTGATTGCTTTTCATCATAGGCTGAGTTGTTTTACGAGCGGGTTTCCTTGGCGCTTGAATAGAATCCAGCCCTCGACCTTTATTCTGAGATATAATAGTTTCGCTAGACTGCTCACTGACAGGAGAAGCTATAAGCTGTAATTTTTGTTCTAATAACTTATTTTCGGCTTTTAAATTAACTACTTCTTGAAAACGTCTCCCAGCATTGGTCTCAGCTAATTTACGAACACTTATTTGTTTTTCAAGCTTAGATTTTGTTGCTTGATTAACATTAACAAGCCGGTCAATCTCAAACTGCATTTCATTTTGTCTGTTTGCCAGCGCAGTGTAAGCGACTTTCCTTGATTCAAGTTGTTTACTAAGTTGCTTAAATTCTCTATCAAATTCATTACGCTTTACACTAAGGTCTGAAGCATTAGCTTTACTCTGTTGAATCAAAAGCGCCTTTGCCTCTCCTAGTGCATCGAGCATTGCAATTTTTTCAGTTTTCAAAGTACCGACTTGTGCCTCTAGTGTCTGGATAATTTGCTTGCTTATATCAAGTTGCGAAACAGAATCGTCCTGACTTGCAGATAGCTTGACTTTATCTGACTTAAGAAATTCATTCTCACTTAAAAGTACTTCATTTTGTGAATGAAGCGTTTCATTGGATGAAAGTAAGCTAGTATTAGACTCAATGTGTTTAGCTATTTGTATATTCGTATTTGCTACATTCAAACGAGAGTTTACACTCTCAAGATAATAATAGGTCGCAGCGATAGAGGCGGCAATTGACAACATAAACAAAAAGGGCCAGATTATATTTAGTATGGTATTTCGCTTACGAAGAAAAGTAATCCATTGCTGTGCATATTCAGCATCTTGAGTTTGCTGTGTCATGTATTCTTCCAGTTTTATGTTAAATTACTTATTTACGCTTAGGAGTGAATATTTATCCAAAAATGAGCCAGATCATTTATAGTTAGCTGAGAGTAGGATAAACTTATTTTATCCTTGAAGGTTTATCCTATCAGACCCCAATCACCATCCAATAATCCTGCTTATGAATGACCTATATTTAAAACTAGTAAATACCCAGTTAGGCCAACAATTAACTCAAACTCTTAACTTGCCCAAACCAGTGGAGTTAATTCGCTCCCCCGCAGACGTCTTATCTACGCCTACAGGCAGCGTACTGATTGCCAGTTCAAAACACAACTTTGCATTACAAAATATCTTTAAAATTGTAGAAAACGATAATTGCTCATTATTTCTTGCAAGAATATCCAACTCTATTTTTTCCAGCACACCTGCAAGGTACAAAACTTGCACTAGCGAACTCCAGTTAAATAATCTTCATACCACACGTTTCAAACACCTCATCTTTGATGCTACAGGTTTATCAACAAGCGATGATTTGAAGTATTTGTATCTATTATTTAAACATGCTACTCGGCAAATAAACACTAATGGCCGCATCATAATTATTGGGCAAATACCGAAGCTGATAGCCGATATGGAACATGCGTCGGTTCAGGCTGCCCTAATGGGGTTTTGTAAATCAATCGCTAAAGAAGTAGGTAAAAAAGGCGTTACCTGTAATGTAATATATTTGGAAAAGGGCGCGCAAAAAGCACTAAACTCATCCTTGCTTTTTTTCATGTCACCTAAGTCTGCATATATTACAGGTCAATCTATTGATGTTATAAACATACCTTTAAAAACAGCTAAAATTAATTGGAAACAACCGCTGAAAGGTAAAATTGCAATAGTCACAGGAGCCGCACAAGGAATTGGCCTTGAGACTGCTAAAATACTGGCACGAGACGGGGCGAGGGTTGTTTGTTTAGATATACCGTCAAACCAGAATGCAATTAAAAAACTCGCGAACTCAATTGATGGTCATAGCCTGGCAATTGATTTGGCGGAAGACGATGCTGTTCAGAAGATACTCGATACGATAGGTGCTCAACTAGGCGTAATCGATATTATTGTTCATAATGCAGGTATCACAAGAGATAAAACTATTGCCAAAATGCCAGAACATTTCTGGGATCAAGTGATTAACATTAACCTATCTAAAGTAATAAAAATAAATGAAGGTTTACTTAAAAATAGAGCATTTTCCCCAAAGGCGCGCATTGTTTGTATTTCCTCAATTTCAGGTATAGCAGGTAATTTTGGTCAGAGTAATTATGCCTGCTCTAAAGCTGGTATCTCAGCTTATGTTAAAGCAATGAATCGTCAGATAAACTCTGAAGGGTTTGAGGGGCTCACTATCAATGCAATTGCGCCAGGTTTCATAGAAACAAAAATGACAAATAGCATTCCTTTGTTGACGCGTGAGGCTGGACGTAGAATGAATTCGCTATCACAAGGCGGTCTACCTTTAGATATCGCAGAAGGCGTGAGTTTTTTCTGTCACCCTGCATCACAAGCCCTGAGCGGCAATCTATTAAGAATATGCGGTCAAAGCTTATTAGGAAAATAAACGCCTATAGACTATTTAGTCCGAGCACCTTTTGTGGGTCGATACGCACATCATACCAATTTACCCGCCAGTCCAGGTGTGGACCAGTAGATCGTCCACCCGCACCTACTTTAGCAATAACATCTCCTTGCTTTATTTCTTGGCCCTCATGCACTAATAATTCACTTAGATGAATAAAAGTGGATGACACACCATGACCATGATCCATAATTAAAGTACCTCCGGAATAGAACATGTCATCATGTGTCAACGTTACAACACCATTTGCAGGCGCATGTATTAAGGCGCCAACTGGACCGGCATAATCTAAGCCAAAATGCGGCCTTTTAGGTGTGCCATTGTAAATTCGTTGACTTCCGTAAACCCCGGTAATAGGTCCATCAAAAGGCGCTATAAAAGCCTGTAAAAAGTACCGATGCATTGAACGTGTTTGACGGGCGGCTTTAACTAGAGCAGTTTCAGCCCTAATGCGCGTCAGTTTATCTTGACCCGGCGTAACTGTTTTTTGCGGCACACCGTCCACTTTTTGCGTTTTATATTGTCTCTTTTTCAACTTGAGTTTTTTGTTGTGTAGCGTATTTTGAGGGTCTTTCCAGCTAATCTGATGATCTAGTTTTGAGTCTCGCCCAAAACCAAATACAAATTCACCAAACCTGGTTACATCTAGCTCTTTTCCATCCAGAGAGACATGTGAACCTGGAGTCACTTTTCCAATTAACAGAGAGCCTTGAGTGAGCTCACCTTGTAATTTTATATCCTCAGCAGCATAAGTAAAACTGCTACCAACAAAAATAAAGTACAGGGTACATTTTAGAGAAAGTCTCTTCATGTATCGTAAAATTCTAATTTTCTTCGCCTTCATGTTTTTTGCGTAAAACTGCGAGTTTCGTGTCAATCATGTTAAAAATACTACCTTTGGTAAATTCTCCGCCTGAATACTTCCCTGCTCGCATACCCGTTAGTAACTCGAGCGCCTCATTAACATGCTTTATAGGATATATTCTGAACAGCCCTTTTTTTACGGCAGCAAGAACTTTCTGGTTTAACATTAAATTAGCAATATTGCTTTCAGGTAATAGGATACCTTGCTGCCCATTAAGGCCAAGCAACTCACATGCGTCAAAAAAGCCTTCAATTTTCTCATTTAGGCCGCCAACAGGCTGAACCTCGCCAAATTGATTTACCGACCCTGTCACAGCAAAATGTTGAAAAATAGGTACCTCCGCTAAAGAGGAGATCAAAGCACAAAATTCAGCTAAAGAAGCGCTGTCGCCATCCACCTCTCCATAGGATTGCTCAAATGCAATACTTGCAGATAGAGGCATCATGTCTTCTTTGGCAAATAATGAAGACAAATAAGATGATAAAATTAACACCCCCTTTGTGTGAATATTACCGCCAAGCTTCGCATGATGTTCAATATCTGTGATGTCTCCATCACCAAAATAACAATTTGCCGTGACACGATTAGGCATCCCGAACTCAACCCCAGCGGTAGAATACACAGAAAGCGCATTTATTTGCCCTACCACCTGTCCAGATACAGAAATTAAAGTAGAACCATCTTCTATCGTATCGAACACTCTATCTTTAAAGCGACCATTTCGATGTGAATAGCTCTCTAATGCTCTTTCAATGTGCGATTGACGAATCATGGTAGAGTGTTGTTCTTTGGCCCAAAAATTGGACTCTCGCAATAAATTGGATATTTCTGAAGCATGTAATGATAGTTTGTTTTGGTGTTCAGCCTGACGTGAACTATATTCAATAATCCGCGCAACAGCCTTTCTATCGCAATGTAAAAACCCCTTCTCATGTACCAAACTGGAAATGAATTTTGCATAAAGAATCTGCGATTCTTTGGTGCGAGGCATTTCATTTTCAAAATCAGCGGTAACTTTAAATAACTCTTCAAATTCAGGGTCATAACTCTGCAATAATAGATAAGTTTCACGATCCCCAAATAAAACAATTTTGATATCAAGGGGAATTACTTCAGGTTCAAGTGAAATAGTGCCAGATAAGGTAACTTCTCTTTCTAAAGAGTTAATTTGTAACTCGCGTGAACGAAGCGCACGTTTAATGCCATCCCAAACAAACGGCTGCTCTAGCACTTTAATTGCATCGATTAATAAGAAGCCCCCATTTGCTCGATGCAAACAGCCTGAACGTATTAAGGAGTAATCGGTAAATACCGTGCCCTTATAAGTCACATGCTCTACATAACCAAACAAGGTGTGATAGTTAGGATTTTCTTCAACTATTACCGGTTCTTTGTCCTCTTTATGCTGAACAAGCACATTCACTTGATAGCGCCTAGGCAACTTTTTCTCAAGGGTGGCATTCGACATTGAACCCTGTTCTTCAGCATCTTCCAGGAATACATCGATATTGCTAACAATATCCGCTTGCAAATCATTTAAATACTGAGCAACAAATGGATGTTTTTTGTATTTATTTGCAAGACTGTCCACAAGGTGTTGTGTGACACTGAGTACGATTTCTTCATTTAAATCTTGCTGCTTATCTACAAACTCTTGCTCCCAAACTGCGATTTTACGGATGACACCACGCAGTTTTAATTCTAGCTTATTAATAACCTCATCAAATTTATTCTTATCATCTTCAGATAGTGATTCAAAGCTTTCAGCTGTATGCACATCTTTACCAGACATTGCGGTTAAACGGTAACCTCCCGGTGTCGTTAATGACAGCTTTACCTTTTTTCGCTTTGCTTGCTTGCTTACTTTCTCAAGCTCCAGGTCCTGTTTATCGGCATATTCTGCTTTTAGTAATTCAGAACGTTGAAAGTATTGATCATTTTCAAACGCCTGAGGGATACCTTTGACCAGGCGGGTCATTAGCTTTTCGACATCCTTTTTAAGGTTTATGCCCATGCCAACAGGTAGCTTTAAAACTTTAGGCGACCGTGGCTCATCGAAATTAGCAACGTAACACCAGTCAAATACATTCCGTTTGTCTTTTCTATGCTGTTCAAGGTAACGTAAGATCATCGTTCGTTTACCTAAACCATTACGACCGACAGCATAAACGTTATAGCCTAAATCAGGCATAGCCATTGCAAAATGTACGGCTTCATGCGCTCTTGCCTGCCCTACAAATTCATTCAGCGAAGGCAAAGACTTAGTACTTGTAAAAGAAAGATCCTTCTGTTCACAAGCTGCGTACAACTGTTTCGCGGTTAGAGGTTTCACATTACACCTTACAATTAGATTTTAGACTTACATTAATCTTAGCAAATAGAAGGAACTTAACAACTTCAATAGAGTCAAAATTTACAGAAACAATGTTATGATCATATTGATTTATTAGGCATTAAACGTTTAATATCACCCATTAATCATGAGTAATCACCACACAAATAAGTTATGCATAAAATAAAACTCGTAAACTGGGCTGAACGGCGTATTAAACGTCGACACAAAGCCCCTGATTTACGGATTTCTATACATTCAACCGGCTTGAAAAAATGGTTCAGTTCTTCTCTTGAAGTACGCTGCCTAGATATCAATCGCTATGGAATGGCTATTAAATCCAGAAAACCCCTTAAAACAAAAGAAAAGATATCCATTTGTTTTAAGGGGAAATACATCGCTCAGTCAAATGTAGCGGGTGAAGTAACCGAGTGCACGAAGGTAAAAAATATATATCGTATTAGCGTTGTATTTACATATGCGATAGATCACAAATACTACTGTCGCAAGACTGATAATGCATTATCCAGAATTGAGAGTATCTACAACAACCATTAGTTTTCAGTAGCCATAAGCTACTAACACCTGTAAATATCATTTTACTAAGATATAAACTGTAATGATTTAAATCATTAGTGATTATATTATTCCATGCGCCCCCGCGTTTTTGCATACCTTTTATGAAGGGCATTTTAATGGTATCAATAAGCGAAATAATGCAGCTTAACCATCATGAGTGTGATGAGTTATTTGCAAAAGCAGAGCAAGCCGTATCTAAGTAATCAAAGGCATAAGATTCCAAGTATGACAGCTTATTGTTAGCTGTTTACTTAAACTAGTTTAATAAGTACGAGCTTCATGCTCTGCCTTATTAATGGCTATCTCAACGAAACAATCGGCAATTTATAAAGCATTGATCAGATGATGATCAAACCTCTAGTAGGCGTTCTTGTGCTCTGGGATACGCTATTCTTTCTGCAAACAAGCTATATATTAGATGCGAATAGGTAATCACAAACAGGTGACTACCTATTGATATATTTCGCCAGCTTCCGTTTTGAAGAAGCTGACGGCCAGTCAGAAAAGCGCCTTTCTCTTATCCATTTAGCTATCTGTATAGTACCTAACAAAGTAGCGTGTTGATGCTGCATCAAGCCTTCTAGAGAATATAAGCGACAAATCAATACTTCAAAGAAGCGCTTTCCATAAATACTGAGTCATTACGTACTTTAGAAATTGCAGCCCATATTTTTCTTTGATCTTCAATTGAGATCTTACTTTTCTTGGAGAATGGTAGATAGTATGACTTAGATTTAACCGGTGTTTTACTAAGGTAAAGCTTGTCTTTATAAGCTTCTTTTTGTTCTAACAATTCTACTATCTGCGGTAAGGTGACCACAGAACCTTTGCCCATTCTAAGTAGTTTCTTTATATTCTTTTCATCACCTGAAGCACCGTCATCTACTTTAACACCTTGCTTTTTTAAATCTTCACCCACTGAATACCCTCTAGGCACACGAACAGGCTCCGGAATCGTATTAACATCACCATCAAATTCATAAGCTTCAGCGGCAATAGTAACAACGCTATACTCAACCTGCATTACACGCTCCGTTGACTTTTTGGCTGTGGCCGCATCTGCTGGGTAATTTAAAAAAACAGCCCGCTTATCTTTATATGAAGCTGTTGCGATTGCATCATAATCACCGTCTTCTGCTGAAGACAGGCATCGCTTCCAAGGTAAAGGCTTAAAGTTTATTTCATAACCTAAATCAGTTAGGGCTTTAGTAATAATATCAATTTGTAGGCCAACAGCCTTACCTTTTTCAACAAACGTAAAGGGATACCATAGGTTATTGTCTGAACAAATATTTATTTTTTGGGCGGCAAAGCTAGAGGTAGAAACTAAAATGGCCAAAGCCATAAAACTTACTTTAAACATGTAAACTCCACAAAATCATTTTATTGTTAATTTTCGCTTATGAAAATAAAGTGAATAAATGTTCACTTATTAACTCTCACTCTATTTAAAGTTATAGTTGACTGGCGTGTATTTACAACCTAAATCCGGTAACATTCGACAATTAAGTAGGTTTAAAGTAAAAGGATAACTATGAAAAGTGCTCTTAATATCGCGACGTCAATCACGGCGTCTACATTAAGATCTTGGCGAGGCTCTTCCGCTAGTAAAGTTGCCGCTCAACCAGAGCAAGACATCATTCTTTTTGATCAAGAAGGATGTTCGGAATGCCGCTTTGTAAGAGAGGCACTAACAGAGCTTAATTTGAATGCGATGATAGCCCCTTGCCCTATCGGTGGGAAAGACATCCGCAAACTTAAAAGACAATCGGGAAGTGATCAATTACCTAGACTGGTTGATCCGAATACCGAGCAAAATATTGTTGGTAGAGATGCAATTGTCAGATATTTGTTTGAAGAGTACCGTGGAGCCAAAGTTCCAGGAAAATTAAAAGACACTAAATTCAATAATGTGGCCTCACAAATAGCCAGTTTTGTCAGGTTTGGAGCGGGCACCCGTGTTGTAAGATCAATACCCGCCGAATTACCACTTACACTATATAGTTTTGAGTCAAGCCCTTACTCAAGACCCGTTCGAGAGTTATTGTGCGAACTAGAGCTCCCCTACTTACTCGTTAACCTCGGTAAACAGCAAATGTCCGATATAGGGTCAGCTAACTTCAGATTTACATTAAAGCCCTACCGCCCATTAGAAAATACTAAGCGAGATGAGTTTTTCAAAAAGCACGGAAATGTTCAGGTACCGTTTTTGGTAGACCCAAATACAAAAACAGAATTATTTGAATCAAAAGAAATTCTTCAGTATTTGAATGACACCTATCGTCACAAACAGGCTGTCTAGTTTCGTTTTAAATTGGTCTAATAGACCAACTATTGGCATAAGCTAATGATAAAAAAGGAGAATAAAGCCTGACTTTATTCTCCTTTTTTTAGGGGGGTTAACCTCCGCCTTTATTATCAGTTATCTAACTAAGTCGATTAAACTAGGCCTGACTGGCAAGATAGTCTTCATAATTACCATTGAAATCGATAACACCTGTCGGTGTTAACTCAATAATTCGAGTGGCTAACGAAGAGACGAACTCCCTGTCATGACTAACAAAAATCAAAGTACCTTCATAGTTCTCTAATGCCAGGTTCAAAGATTCAATCGATTCCATATCGAGATGGTTTGTTGGCTCATCCATCAACAATATATTTGGACGCTGGAGCATCATTTTGCCAAAGAGCATGCGTCCCTGCTCGCCACCTGAAATAACTTTAACTGACTTGGTAATGTCGTTTTGTGAGAATAATAAGCGACCTAAAGTTCCGCGTATTACCTGCTCGTCATCACCTTCTTGTCCCCACTGCCCCATCCAGTCAAGCAAGAGTTTATCTTCTTCAAAGTCTCCAGCATGGTCCTGGGCGTAGTAGCCAATTTCAGAGTTTTCAGACCATTTTATGCTACCAGAACTGGCTTCAATATTATTAGTTAAACATTCAAGCAGCGTTGTTTTACCAATTCCGTTCGGGCCAATAATCGCAATACGTTCGCCAACTTCAACCATTAGGTTTAAATCTTTAAACAGGGTTTCATCATAAGTTTTAGATAGGCCTTCCACCTGAAGCGCTAAACGATGCAACTTCTTATCCTGCTCAAAACGAATAAAAGGATTCTGACGGCTTGAAGGCTTAACTTCATCTAGTTGTATTTTATCTATCTGCTTCGCACGAGATGTCGCCTGTTTTGATTTTGATGCATTCGCTGAGAAACGACTCACAAAGCTTTTCAATTCAGCAATCTGCGCTTTCTTTTTGGCATTATCTGACAATAAGCGTTCACGAGATTGAGTAGCAGCCGTCATATATTCATCATAATTTCCGGCAAACAAGCGAATTTCACCATAATCTAGATCTGACATGTGCGTACAAACACTATTCAAGAAGTGTCTATCATGCGAAATAATAATCATTGTGCAGTTACGGTCATTTAAGACCCCTTCCAACCAACGAATAGTATTAATATCCAGGTTGTTGGTTGGCTCATCGAGTAACAGGATGTCCGGATCAGAAAATAAGGCCTGAGCCAGGAGTACTCGTAATTTCCAACCAGGTGCAACTTCACTCATTGGTCCGTAGTGTTGATCTATTGGAATACCAACCCCAATTAATAATTCGCCCGCACGAGACTCTGCACTGTAGCCATCCATTTCAGCAAATTCTGATTCCAAATCACCCGCACGAATGCCGTCAGCTTCAGTCATTTCTGGATTGGCGTAAATAGCATCCTTTTCTGACTTAATCGCCCAAAGCTCTTCGTGGCCCATAATAACAGTATCAATAACATTGAACTCTTCATATGCGAACTGATCCTGACGCAACTTACCGATACGTTCGTTGGGGTCTTTTGAAACATTACCACCAGTTTGTTCAAGGTCGCCGCCTAAAATCTTCATGAAGGTAGATTTTCCGCTACCATTGGCACCAATGAGACCATAACGGTTGCCATTGCCAAATTTTACAGAAACATTTTCAAAAAGTGGCTTAGCGCCAAATTGCATAGTGATATTCGCAGTCGTAAGCAAGATAGAATTCCAATATTAAAGTGTAATAAAAAGTAGAGCAAAATCAGGCGCGGATTATGCCATAATTAACAGCATAAAATGAAATCATAAATCGTTTATTTTTTAGGCAATCCATTTTGAAAAAAATTGCAGTTTTTGTTGATGTACAAAATATTTACTACACCACTCGCGATGCTTACGGTCGTCAGTTTAATTATCGAAAATTATGGCAAAAGATTAGCGCTGAAGGTGATATCGTGAGCGCTCAAGCTTACGCTATTCACAAGGGTGACGATCAACAATTAAAATTTCAAAATGCGCTAAAGTACATTGGATTTAAAGTTAAACTAAAACCTTATATCCAACGAAGTGACGGCTCAGCGAAGGGTGACTGGGATGTAGGTATTACGATTGATATAATGGCAACAGCACCAAACGTCGATAAGGTGATCTTGCTTTCGGGTGATGGTGATTTTGATTTACTTCTCGAACGAATTAAAATGGATTATGCCGTTGAAGCTGAAGTGTACGGTGTCCCATCATTAACTGCGAATTCGCTAATTGACTCAGCAAGCTCATTTCACCCAATCACAGAAGCCTTGTTGCTATAGCGTCAAAATTCATCTGAATAAATACGTCAGAATCGTGCAAAACTATCCACTCGGAGGTATCATTCCCGGCCTCAAAACATGTAAATATATTTAGCGGACCCCTATGCAAAGTTTACCCAATTCTACCAACGCCCTCCCTAAAGGTGGCATTCCGAATACAGCTCAAGATCATCGAATTTGGGGTAACATTCCTGCTGGCGCGAGCCCCTACATTATCGATGCTTTATTAAAGAGCATTGATAACTTTTGCTTATTTATTGCTAAAGATTCACAACAAGCGATTGCACTAGAGCACTCCTTAAAATTTTTCAATGAAGGTGCCGACCAAGTATTTGTCTTTCCTGACTGGGAAACCTTGCCATACGATACATTCTCTCCGCACGAAGATATTATCTCTCAGCGTTTGGAGACACTTAGCCAGTTACCTTTAGTTAAGAAAGGTATTTTAATCATACCCCTTAACACTCTCCTACACCGTTTACCTCCATCTACTTTTTTACAGCAACGTTCAATATCACTAACGGTTGGACAAACTTTTGATGTCGTTAGTTATCGCTCGTTGCTCGAGGCTGTGGGCTATCGACAAGTAAATACCGTTTATGAGCACGGCGAATACACCACGCGCGGTGCAATCTTTGATATTTTTCCGATGGGCAGTGAAACACCTGTGCGCATTGAGTTATTTGATCAAGATATAGAAAGCCTACGAACCTTTGATCCTGAAACTCAGCGCTCAACCAATAAGCTCAAAGAACTACAAATTTTACCTGCTCACGAGTTTCCGTGGGACACAGAAAGCCGCTTAGCTTTTCGCAATAAGTGGCTTGAGCAATTCCCTAACGCTGCTGCGAACTCACCTTTAATCCGCAACATCAAAGATGGCATAAAACCTCATGGCATTGAATATTACAGCCCTTTATTCTTTGATGACATGAGTAGTTTATTTGATTATTTGCCTACCAATACATTAGTTCTGACACCGCCAGAAGCAACTGACAATCTTGAAGCAATCTGGGCCGAGATCAATACTCGCTATGAAGATAGACGCCATGACATACAACGTCCGATTTTACCGCCAAGAAATTTATTCTTAAGCATCGACGAGATCTTTGCAAAGATTAAGAACTTTCCCAGAGTCACGTTAGAACAACATAAATTAGAGACCGCTGTCGGAAAGGAAAATCTTAATTTTTCCACGCTACTAGATGTAAATGTTGATGATCGGGCGACTGACCCCATCAGTAAGCTTAAAACATCCATAGATGGATTCTCAGGTTGCACCATCATTGTGGCCGAGTCTGCTGGCCGACGTGAAGTTTTAAGTGACTTGTTCAAGCAATACAATTTGGCCTATCTCAGTGAAGATGGTTGGCGAGCATCTCATAGCCACTCTCAACCCGTAATTGTAACGACTGGTGGTATCAGCCATGGTTTCATTGAAGAAAATACACCATTTCAAGTAATCAGTGAAACAGAGCTATTTGGACAACGGGTGATACAGAGCCGTCGACGTAAAAAAGCCTCTGATAGCTCTGAGATGGTCGTTAAAAACCTAACTGAACTCACCATCGGCTCGCCCGTCGTGCATATCGATAACGGCGTTGGCCGCTACCGAGGTTTAGAAACACTCAAAGTAGGTGATCATATTGATGAATTCCTAACACTGGAATACGCTCACGAAGCCAAATTGTATGTCCCTGTGGCATCACTGCATTTAATATCACGGTATAGCGGAACCGATGAAGCGTTAGCCCCATTACACCGCCTAGGCACCGAAAAATGGAGTGTCGCAAAACAAAAAGCCTTAGAGAAAATCCGCGATACTGCTGCTGAATTACTTGAGGTTTACGCTAAACGAGAAGCCAAGAAAGGTTTTAAAAATGACCTACCTGGCGAAGCCTACCGCGCTTTCTGTGCGAGCTTCCCTTTCGAAGAAACACCTGATCAACGTACTGCGATTGAAGCCGTGAAGCATGATATGACGCGCGAGCAACCTATGGACCGACTAGTCTGCGGTGATGTGGGCTTTGGGAAAACGGAAGTGGCAATGCGAGCAGCCTTTATTGCTACACACTCTGGCAAACAAGTCGCAATTTTAGTGCCTACAACCTTACTCGCTCAACAACACTATGAATCCTTTCAGGATCGATTTGCAGGCACCGCCATAAAAGTAGATGTACTTTCGCGCTTCAACTCTCCAAAGGAGCAAGCCCGGGCGCTAACCAGTCTAGCTGAAGGTAAAACTGACATCATTGTAGGTACGCATAAACTAATTCAAAAGGATGTTAAGTACAAAGATCTCGGGCTATTGATTATCGATGAAGAACACCGTTTTGGCGTACAACAAAAAGAAAAAATAAAGAGCTTTAAAGCCGGTGTCGATATTCTTAATTTAACCGCGACGCCTATTCCGAGAACTTTAAATATGGCAATGGGCGGGATACGAGATCTATCTATCATTGCTACACCTCCCGCTAAGCGCCTATCGGTTAAAACCTTTGTACGCGAACGTGAAGATGCCCTTATCAAAGAGTCACTATTACGCGAGATTCTCCGTGGTGGTCAAGTATACTACCTCTTTAATGATGTTAAGAATATTCAGAAAGAAGCCGATTTCCTTCAGAAATTAGTGCCCGAATCTCGAGTCGGCGTTGCACATGGTCAAATGCGTGAGCGCGAACTAGAAGGTGCAATGTCTGACTTTTATCATCAACGTTTCAATGTATTGGTTTGTTCCACTATTATTGAAACGGGTATAGATATACCAAATGCTAACACCATTATGATAAATCGTGCGGATAAGTTTGGGCTTGCTCAACTTCATCAGTTAAGGGGGCGTGTCGGCCGCTCCCATCATCAAGCTTATGCTTATTTAATGACACCCAGCGTCAAGAATCTCAATGGCGATGCAGAGAAACGTCTCGATGCAATCGTTGCCTCTCAAGACTTGGGTGCAGGTTTTTTGCTTGCAACCCATGATTTGGAAATTCGTGGCGCCGGCGAATTACTTGGAGAAGAGCAAAGTGGCCAGATTCAAAGTATTGGTTTCTCTCTTTACATGGAACTACTTGAACAGGCTGTACAGTCTCTTAAGAATGGCAAAGAGCTGGATATCGATAATCCATTTCAAGGCACTGAGATCAATTTACGCATCCCGGCAATTATTCCTGATGGTTATCTAGCCGATGTTCATATGAGACTTGTGTTATACAAGCGCATATCTAACGCCAAAACCAATAAAGCACTTAAAGATATACAAGTTGAAATGATAGATCGCTTCGGTTTACTCCCTGATCCTGTCAAAAATCTAATGCGTCAAACAGAAATCAAGCTAAAGGCTGAAAAAATTGGTATTGTAAAAATTGATGCAGGCGAAACATCCGGAAGGCTTGAGTTTGCCTCAGACACGAATGTAGACCCATTCAAAATAGTACAACTGGTTCAACAAGCGCCACAGATCTATAGGCTAGAAGGTGCGACTAAGTTAAAGTTTGAACTGAAGACAAAAAATGTAGATGAGAAGCTTCAAGAAATTGATAACTTACTAAACGTATTTATTTAAATACCTCAAAAAAGGGATACATTTAATTCAACTAAAAACTAAACAAGTAGTTTTCAGTTTTTAGTTGAATTCGACTAGAATAGTCCCAAGTCTTGATTTGCTTATGGGTTGTCTTGAGGAGACGTTATAAACTCCGAATCCGGGCTCAGAATTTCACCTTCTGAAGAATACGCGGAAATCCTATAACGGGTATATTGTTCACCAGCGTCGTCTAAAGTCGAAGTATGATTCTCGCTCCAAAGAACCATAAATTTATCCTCACTAACACCGACCACATCCACGACTCTATCGTCACCTTGCGTACCAAACTGAATAGTTTTACTTAATGACAGTGTTGAACCATCTTGGGAGCCAAAAAGTGAAATAAATGCATCATTACCTTCTACTCCTCTTTTATTGTGACCTTCAAACTCACCCGCTGTGTACCCACCAGCAACTGCATGGTCTTCTTTCTCCAGAAATTCGAAGTCTACGGCTATATCCTCTTTATTCGTACTCAATTGAATATTACCATTTATTTCATTTGATGCAGAAAAAGACAGAAGCTGTACATCTCTGCTTAGAGTAGGCGTAAAATCAGGGCCAAGTAAAGTCGCATCACTATCAGCTAAAATACTGTAGCCGACGTTGTCTAAATTATAGCTAAGGGTAGCAAAATTTTCTTTCTGCAGAGACGCTATCTCTAAGTCTTCGAGGCTTTCTTTGTCTAATCCAGAGTTAGCAGCAAGGGTATGAACATAGCCATCTGTATTGGCCTCACTTATTTCTTTGCTTAGTAACACAGCTACATTTTGATGGCTTGCATCCAGCCCTCTTACAGTATCATCATTCACTGTTCCAATAAATCGAGACCAAATCACATCATTTGTTAGTGAAATTTTATACACAAAACCATCTAAACCACCATTATTAGTTTCAAACCCTGGAACCCCATCAAATATTAAGCCGTTGGTTGACCCATAAACATATAACTCTTCATTGCGAAGAGCAGCATAAGTGACAGTATCGTTACCCTCTGTACCAAATTGTTTAACACTTTCTAAAGAAAAAGTACCATCAACGCTTTTATTATAAATAGCCACTATAAAATCATTTTCACCGCGATGCGTATTACTAAACAAACCATCGACATTTGCGACTACTACTACTTTACTATCAACATCCGCAATAATAGCTTTAGGTATAATATTTACATTATTTTTTTGTATGAATGCCTCACCGCTTTCAAAGAAGTCAGTTGCTGTGCCGTCACGAGCAAAACGTTTTATAGCGGCGGCTATTGAAAGTTCGCTCTCATCCTTTAGTACAATAAAAACTTGCCCTAATGAATTAACAGACATATCAATAGCCTCTTGATTGTCTTTACTGGAAGCGATGAAATTTGTACTATTATCCTTATTAAGAGGCCATTCATTTAAAGAGACTATGTAGGGTTCGACATCTAATAGCGTGTCCAAATCAGTTTTAACAGCAATTATTCTATCTTCAGTGACTGCAGCTTGTTGATCTATTGAACCCTCTAATAAATTAATTGTATAAGAACCTTCGAGCTGACCGGCAGGAATAACAACTACGCCACTTTCTGGCGATAAAGTAAATTCACTTGAGTTTGCAGTAGTGGTATCTGAATCGACGGTTATATTGATGCTCAAAGGTTTGTCAAACGCTGCATCAAGAGATATTGGCACAACAACATTATCCCCCCTATTACGTATAACTCGATCTGTTGTGTATGTTGGAGTAGGTTCATCATCTTTTATTATGACAGTCTTAGCAGCCTGACTAATATCGACCAAAGCGCCTTCAGATTTGGTGAACTTTATCTCTAGATCTTCTGTTGACTCAATCAATGCATCATCTAACACATAAAAATAACCACCACAGTTTATGTCGCCGGCCTCAAAAACCAACACACGTTCCGCTTCTAGGAAGTCAACATTAGGCCGTGCTTTAGAAATATTTCGATTAGCTCTTTCTGACACACTCTCATCGTAGTCAGATCGAATTACGTAGTGAAACTCTGTTCTTTTAGAAACACTTGCATCCAATCTTACAGAAAATGTAATAGGGTAAAGAGTCTCTCCATTATCACCTATTTTCACCTCAGGATAAAAATCTTCAATTTGTTTACAAACACCATTAACCGAGTTTCGTGCCTGTAATAGTTGAATATATGAACTGATTTTTTCTTCAGCCTCGTTAACATCCACATTATCATTAAAGAAGCTAAGTGTGTTTTTCTCAACATTTACTTCATAGTCTTCGATCTTGGTCGTACTACCATCAGTAAGTTCTATTTGATAACGTAACTTTTGAGCACTTAGTTCTTCCCATTTATCAGCAGCTAATACAGGTAATGCTCTTAACCTAAAGGCGGGTTTGGTATCACTAGTATCTTCAATGGTCATTTCGATATAATTTTCTTCGAAATCACCTTCTTCATCTTCATCCACTACAGGATTTTGAATATACCGCATTTTATATACGCCATTTCCGCCAGAAGCACCCAACTCGTCTTCATACGCGCTATCGATATATAATGTGTGAGGTGGTACAAAATAGAGCTCTAAGGGCTCTTTACTTAGTTCAGTTTCACAACCAAGCAGAAAAATGGAAATCAATTGCCAAAAGAATAAACGAGCTAGTAACTTTTTATAATCCATTATTGTACTCGGTAAATTTCGAATAAAGGGAGTGAAGATAATCTAATTACTAAGAATAATAAATTATAAAGGTTAGTCATAGCTTAAGTGCTTGGAAACGCTTTGTGGTTCACACTATGACCTGCAAAAAACCAAACTAAAATCAAATACAAGTTGAGCAAATTTACGCGATCATCTCGAGTACATCGCTTACGCCTAGTATTTCAATATTTAATTTCTGTGCTTTATCCAGTTTTGAACCTGCTGACTCGCCAGCAACAAGATAATCAATATTTTTGGAGACACTTGATAAGACTTTTGCCCCATGTTTTTTTAGTAATGATTTCATCTCATCACGAGACATATCACTTAATGTTCCGGTAATAACAAATTTGATATCCTTCAACTTAAGATCACTCTGAGTAACCGCGTCCTGTTCAAGTGAATCAAACGTTAAACCATAATTTAATAACTGCTTGATTTTATGCTGGGTAGCCGGATGTGAAAAAAAGGTTTCGATATTGTGCGCAACAATAGGACCGATGTCATTTAAAGAAATTAAGTCATCTTCACTTGCCTCACAAATGAGGTTTATATCCTTGAAATGGTTTGCCAGCAACTCTGCGGTCGTTTCACCTACTTCAGGCACCCCGAGAGCATAAATAAAGCGACTTAAGCTAGTATGCTTTGACGCAGAGATCGCAGTTATAATCTTAACAGCTGACTTATCTCCCATTCGATCAAGTAAAGTGAGGTTTTTTACATCCAAAGTAAATAAGTCAGTCACATCTTCAATCAATTCTTTATCAACGAGCTGCTCAATAAGTTTCTCTCCGAGCCCATCGATATTCAATGCTTTCCTAGAAGCAAAGTGCTTAATTGACTCTTTTAATTGCGCACGACAAACAAGGGTGCCACTACATCTAGCTATTACTCCAGACGCTTCAACCTCTATGGGAGAATGGCAAACTGGACAGTAATCCGGAAGTTCAATTGCAAGGCTATCCTCCGCCCTATTTTCGACAATAGATTTCACCACTTTTGGAATGACATCACCCGCCCTTCGAATAATAACTTGATCACCAATCCGAAGATCTAAACGCTTTATCTCATCCATATTATGTAAAGTCGCATTACTGACTGTTACACCGCCGACAAAAACCGGTTTTAAGCGTGCTACAGGCGTGATGGCGCCTGTTCTTCCAACCTGAAACTCAACAGCTAATAAAGTGGTAATCTCTTCTTGAGCTGGAAATTTATAGGCAATTGCCCACCGAGGCGCGCGAGAAACAAAACCCAAAGTTTCCTGCTGTTTAAAGTTATTAACCTTAAAAACAATACCATCAATTTCATAGTCGAGGTCATTACGCTTATCCGCCAGCTTAGTACAATAGTTTATACAAGACTCGATACCAGACAGAGACTCCATTTCGTCATTTATCAAAAAACCCCAACGTCTTAACTGTTTAAGTGCATCGTAGTGATTGTCTGGTAATTCACCACCAGCAAAGAAACCAAGTGAATAAGCGCACATTGAAAGCTTTCGGGATGCTGAAACTTTAGGATCTAACTGCCGTAAGCTACCGGAAGCTGCATTTCTTGGATTTACGAACAGTTTTTCTCCTGCTGTTTCAGCTTGCTTATTAAGATCGTCAAAAGAGCGTTTTGGCATAAAAATCTCCCCCCTAACCTCAAGCTCCTCAGGAAAGCCATTACCGAGCAAAGTTAAAGGGATTGAATTTATAGTGCGTACATTATGGGTGATATCCTCACCCACCTTACCGTCTCCGCGTGTTGCGCCGTATTGTAGTTTACCTTGTTTATAAAAAAGGCTAACCGCAACTCCGTCCAATTTTGGTTCTGCTACATATTCAATTTGTTGTGTTTGGCCCAGCTTTGAAAGCAAACGTTGCTCAAAGTCTTGTAGCTCTTGCTCATTAAAAGCGTTATCTAGAGATAACATCGATATTTTATGCTCAATTTGCACAAAATGAGATAAAGGGCTTGCGCCTACACGCTGTGTAGGTGAGTCTTCTGTTATTAAGTGCGGGTTTTCTTGTTCAAATGCTTTTAATTGATTAAACAAACGGTCAAATTCAGCATCGGGTACTGAGGGCTCACCTTGAACATAATACTGATAATTATAATTATTGATCTTATTTTTTAATTCAGTGAGTTCGAGTAGATTCATTCAATATATTTCTGCTGTATATGGAGACAAATGTATGTAGAGTCAAAAACCAAACTTTAAGCTTACTTAAGAGAAAATCTTCAAGTTCTAGTACGCATTTTCGAAAGCTGTCGCCTCTCAAAATCTTTAATTTTTTGTCTATTATGCTCAATTGTTTGAGCTGTAATGACACTTAACTGCTCATCTTTCAAGTCACCCTTCAGGTTTCTGGCGAAACATTGTGCAGTCTCCAACATATATTCAAATGCCTTGCTGTAATCTTTAGGTCCAGGAAGAGTCATGAAGAAGCTAACTCCCGGTGTCGATATTTCGTCTAGAGTATCCGGGTCAAAATACCCTGGCTCTATTGCGTTTGCGACACTAAACTGTATCGGGCTTAACAGGTCATCTTCTTCATGACGATGAAAAATGGACATATCCCCATGATCCAAGCCACATGCTTCTAATAATTTTTTAACTTCAGTACCTGGAAAGCCATGATTCGTAGCCGCGTGAACATTAATAACAATACATAATGTTTGATCATTTTCTTTACTTGATTCAAGTTCAGCTGTTAATGATTTGGATTTTTTACCCGCATGTACAGTTTTGACATCAACTGATTTTACTTCAATACGTGAATGTGAGTCAGCGACCAGGGTTTCAGATAATTCATCCTCTTTAGATGGCTCTAGCAATGGATCACCCAGATGCGGCTCTTCTCTCTGTTTTAAAACCGGATTTGTTAAAACCGTTTTTTCTAAAACCGAAGAGTCAAAATCGGGCGCATCAACGTCCTCTTGCAATTGGCCTGAGTCAGAAATATCACCGTCGACATTTCCGACTATCCTTGCGCCTCCGCCTGGCAACTCGGGGTTGTAACCATCATCTATCGGTGTAATTTCAAGGTCGCCCCCCATATCCCGTGACATTTGAAGTGAATCTTTTTTTGCTAAACGCATCCGGCGAAAGCCATCTAAAACAATACCAATAATGATGACAACACCGATGAGGATCAACCAATCTCTTAAATTCATTTTTTCTCTTTTTTAGCCAGTTTTATTACTAAGTTACATTAAAAGGTTTGAAATAAGTAAAACCATGGAAACTTATGTAAATTATAATTATAAAGTGAGGGAACTTTCAATATTTCTACACAGTATTAAATAAGTGGTAATACATATAATTAACTTTCTACGAGCGCTGATGCCTCTTCTATATCAACAGATACTAGCCTTGAAACACCGGGCTCATGCATTGTCACCCCCATTAACTGATCAGCCTTTTCCATAGATACCTTATTATGAGATATATATATAAACTGAACACTTGAAGACATTTCTTTAACCATATTTGCAAAGCGACCAACATTAGCATCATCTAAGGGCGCATCAACCTCATCTAACATACAGAAAGGGGCAGGATTTAATTCAAATATAGCGAAAATTAGCGCAATGGCTGTTAGGGACTTTTCTCCACCTGACAAGAGATGAATTGTCGAATTTTTCTTTCCAGGAGGTCGTGCCACAATGACAACCCCCGTTTCCAGTAAGTTATCATCAGTAAGTTCAAGAAAGGCACAACCCCCTCCAAATATTTTTGGGAAAAGTCGCTGAAGTCCTTCATTGACTTGGTCATACGTTTCTTTGAATCGAATCCTGGTTTCTTTATCAATTTTCTTAATCGCGGATAATAATATCTCGAGAGCGTCCATCAGCTCGTCATTTTGCGCATCCAATCCTTGTTTGCGTTCATTTTGAGTTTTAAATTCTTCAATCGCAGCAAGATTGATCGAACCTAGGCGTTGAATTTTTAATTCTAATTCACGAATTAGATTCTTCAAATAACTTTCAGTATCAATTGAGTTTAATTGGGCTAGCAAAGAGTCAATCTCAAAGTCATCCTGCTCTATCCGCTCTTGTAAATTACGCTTATTTATCTCTAATGCCTGAGTATCCATTCTGACTTTTTCAAGCGCATTGCGTGAAGTTTGTATAGATAAATCAAACTCTGAACGATTAGTTTCTTCTTGCCTTAAGCCTGCGCTAACTTCATCGACCGATTTTTTAGCGACAGTTAATTTTTCTTCAGCTACCAGTCGCGTTTCAAGAAGCCCCTCTAGTGTCAACTTAAGATTGTCAACAGTTTCATCATCCATGCTATCGGATGAGTGAATGTCACTAATTTGATTTTTATGACTATTGGACTCATTACGTAGTCGGCCAACATTTTGACTCAACATTTGTTTCTGGTTTAGATTATGCTGCCGCTTTAATTGAGACTGATGCAGTAGATTTTGTGTATCTTTTAGTTGCTGACGATATGCATCAAGATTGCTATCTAGCACTTCCTTTCGGCTCAGAAAGGACTCTTTGTCTTCTGTTAAGTTATCAAGCTTTTCTTTGGCTAATAGCCAAGCTTCTTTAGTTTCTTCGAGTTGTATTTGCTCATACTCTGAGCTCAAAGATATTTCCGACAAATCCTCATCATGCTTCTTGATTCTTATTTCAATTTGATCATATTTTGCTTTATTGGCACTCAGCTGAGAAGCGAGTTTTGATTGCACTTGGGCGATTTTTTTTGATTGAGACTCGAGTTCAGTTAGATCTCGTTCAGCCTCATTAAGTGCCACTTTTAATACACTGATTGCACTCTCTTTACTGTCAATAACATATTCGAGCTGAGGTATTTCATCTTTAAGCGCTGAAATTTGTTTCGCCCGGAGAACGACGCCACCCTGCCCTTTAGTTGGACAGTAAATTCTAGACCAGTGCTTTCCTAGCCATACATGATCTTGAGTAATACATGATTGGTCAGCTGCCAAAGTCTGACGCATTTCATAAGCATCTTGGGTCGAAGTTGCAATATGAATTTTATTCAATAAAGGGGTCAGTATCTCAACACCGCTTATATGTTCAGCTAATGTACCTTGTTTTTCAATTAAGTTATCGACATCACTTACAGACTCGATAAGCACTAAAGACTGACTTAAGTCGGAAAAGGCGGCACCATCAAACTCATTAGCAGAATGGCTTTTTATGAATACGGCTTTTAACCAAACTTCTAATACTTGTTCCGCCGCCGATTCCCAGCCAGGGCTTACGCTTAGCTTATCCATCAGGCGAACCGGATCAAAGACCCCTTGAGTTTGCAGCCACTGTTTCTCTTGTTCAACGTTATCACCCAATGCAGCATTCTGCAGAGTGGTCAAAGAAGCCAGCACGGCTTTCTTTTCAGATAGAAGACGATATATTTCAGCCTTACTCGAATTAAGCTGATCAATTTCTTGCTTTGCATTTGAAATCACAGGTACTTGCTTTGATATGTTCTGTTGCAGTGAGAGCGCTTGCTCTTCAACTATCTGCATCTCATTGACCCAGTGATCAACATCAAGCTCGGCCAATTGCTCTATAAGCAGGCATTTTTCTTCTGAGAGCCTATCATTTCGACTATCTAATTCAGTTACACGCTGTTCATAGGTATGAATTTTATTTTGCTTAAGCTCAACCTCTTGTTTAGTTGATGCGTTAACTTCATTAAATTCTGCCCATTCCTTTTGCCAGGTTTGCATACTAAATTCTTTACTTTCAAGCTCATACCCTGCAGCCTCCAATTTCGCTTCGGTCTCTTCGAGCTCAATTAAAGTATTCTCTAATTCAAATTCAACTATCTCTTGTTGTTCAATATCCAGCGCTAATGTCTGATCTATTTCAACTAACTCATTTTGCAACTGAGTTAACTTTTGTTCTTGTTCTATCTGTTTGTTTTTTTGAAATTTAAGCTGCTGCTCCAATGCAGATATCTCTGCACCCGATTGATAAAACCTGGCTTGTGCGCTCTGAAGCAACTCCTGCCTTTCCTCGACCTGAGTACGATATAAAGTAATTTTATTTTCATTGTTTGTTTTTGCAAACAAAGTACTCTCAATCTCACACTCGTACTTCTTTACGAACTCTGACTTTTGCTGAAGCTCAAGATCGAGTTTCTGCCAATTAAGCGCATTAAGTTTAGCTGATTGGAATCGCTCATCTTTCTTAAAATCCGCATATCGCTCAGCAGCATTTGCTTGCCGCTTTAAATGTTGCAGCTGTTTGCCTAACTCTTCACGAATGTCGGCCAATCTTTCAAGGTTCTCTTGAGTTCGACGCATTCTATTTTCGGTTTCTCGACGTCGCTCTTTGTACTTCGATATGCCGGCGGCTTCCTCTAAAAATACACGCAGGTCTTCAGGCTTAGATTCAATTAACTTTGATATCATGCCCTGTTCAATGATGGCATATGAACGTGGCCCCATGCCGGTACCAAGAAATATGTCAGTTACATCTCGCCTGCGGCATTTTGAACCATTCAAATAATATTGAGAGATTCCTTCACGGGTGACTTTACGCTTGATGGATATTTCTGAAAATCCAGCTAACTCGCCAGTGAGCTTGCCATCATCATTTTCAAATAGAAGCTCAATCGATGCCTGTCCTACAGGCTGACGTCCACTCGAGCCATTAAATATGACATCCGTCATAGACTCGCCCCGCAAATTTTTGGCAGAACTTTCACCCATTACCCAGCGAACAGCATCAATAATATTAGATTTACCACAGCCATTTGGTCCAACCACGGCAGTCATATTACTTTTGAACGATACAGTCGTCGGATCTACAAATGACTTAAAACCTGCAAGCTTTATTGACTTCAAGCGCATAGCTTTTATTTCTACTCCGGAACCTTAGGGGGTGATAGGTCAGTCTTAACAAACGGGGCATTATCGCCTTTAGCACCTCTGAATGCTACATAAGCACTATGATTTTTTTATTAAGAGGAAAAAACCTGCCATATATTTGACAGCATCATAATAAAAACCAATGAGAAAAAGTCAATTTATCATCAAGAAAGCATAAGTACCTGTTTTTTATGTAAAATAAAATACTGGCACATAAATAGCTTCTACCTGTTTGTAAATCTGATTTTATCCAGGAGTAATGACATGAGCGGTAACGAAAGAAATGATCAAACTATCGATTTCAATAAAGCCAGAATCGTTTCAACTTATCGAGATCTTAATCGTAGCATTACTGAAAATAACGACATAATATCCAGACTCACCCGTCGTTTACAAACAACGCTAGATACATCAGATATTATTGGAATGTTTGCTACTGAAGTGAAAAGCTTAGTGGATTTCAGCCAGTTAAAACATGAAGTGGAAGGCCAAAGAAATATTGTAATTGGTGATAAAGCGGGTGTTCACTCTTGCCAATACAACCTGACAATGGACGAAACAGAGCTTGGTTCTATCACATTCTCTCGTAAATCAAGATTCATTGAAGAAGAGCTATCAATTATTGAGCGCCTGGCCAGTACGCTGGTTTTCCCATTAAGGAATGCGCTTCTGTACAAGTCAGCACTGCAATCAGCATTAAAAGATGAATTAACAGGCTGCGGTAACAAACGAGCACTTGATGCAGGTTTACATCGAGAAGCTGAGCTTTCAGTCCGCCATAACACCCCTCTTTCAATTGTAATGCTGGATGTAGATCACTTCAAAAAGATAAATGACACATATGGTCATTTAGCGGGCGATGCAGTGCTAAAAGATCTTGCCGCTTCTATTAAGAAATGCGCCAGACAAAGTGACTTATGCTTTAGATATGGCGGAGAAGAGTTTTTATTAATACTTGATGATTCAGATACCAATCAAGCATTAAGAATTGCTGAAAGAATTCGAGAGTGCGTAGAACAGCACACTTATTTATATAACGGCAAAATCATTCCGGTCACTATCAGCCTGGGTGCGGCGACTTTTGTTAAAAACGAATCTTTGGACAACCTTAAGCAACGTGCCGATGAAGCTCTATACGTTGCCAAAGAAAAAGGCCGTAACCTAGCTATTTCAAGCGAACTTCAACATACGGTTGTTGAAATGGATGTGGCTCAAAATAGCTAAGGCCCTTCTCTAAAGAAGTATCAGTCGTTCTATTTTTGTATACGTCTGCCTGAGCCTGATTTAGCTCTCGATTTACCGCCAAATTTAGATGCACCCGCTTTAGGGTTATACGCATCCTTTTTACTTTTATTAATAGACTTAGAACGAGAGCGTGCCTCATCCTTTCTCTCTTGCGCTGTTTTTCGCTTCTCCCCAATTGGCCCTAGGTTAACAAGCCCACGTAATTCATTGATATCTTTGTTTGTTAATTCTTCCCAAGAGCCTACTTTTAAACGACTAGGTAGAAATATACAACCATATCGCACGCGCTTCAGTCGGCTTACTTGCACTTCCTGTGATTCCCACAAACGACGTACTTCGCGATTTTTCCCTTCCATAAGAACAGCATGAAACCACTTATTACGCCCTTCTCCACCAAATTCTTGAACGTCGGTAAACTTAGCAATGCCATCTTCTAATAACACACCGTCTTTAAGCCTTTTAAGCATGGCATCATCAACGTCACCGTTTATTCTAACCGCATACTCTCTATCAACTTCATATGAAGGATGCATTAGACGGTTTGCCAATTCTCCGTCTGTGGTCAAAATAAGCAGACCTGAAGTATTAATATCCAAACGACCAACGGAAATCCAGCGCTGGTTTTTCAATTTTGGTAAATGGTCAAATACAGTTGGGCGCCCTTCCGGGTCAGAATTGGAGCAAATTACGCCTTCAGGTTTACTATATACAATCACTTTATATTCTTGATCAGCTAACATCTCCTCACGATCGAGAGGTTTACCATCTATGCTTATCTGATCACTCCGGGAAACACGCGAACCTAAAACGGCTATTTCACCGTTTATTTGAACCCGGCCTTCAGCAATCCATCTTTCAGCTTCACGCCTTGAAGCGATACCTGCTTGAGCAAGAACTTTCTGTATACGTAAACCTGACAGCGGTTTTGGCGTCGGTTCGTCAGCTGTTAATGGATCAGTTGAAGGTTCGGTCATTTCTTTTACCTTTATAAAAACTTTGTGTATTGCGATACAAAAATAGTATGCAAGTTAAATCTAAAACGCACGTATTAAATATTATGTACCAAACTTGCCTTCAAAAATTCTTTTTGCAGGTCTTCATACTCATGAACAGCCGGGTATTGCGGAAACTCATCAATTACATTTTGTGGCGATTTAAATAAAACACCCGCTTCAGCCTGTTTTAACATGGTTGTATCATTATATGAATCGCCCGCTGCGATAACCCGATAGTTCAATAACTGAAATGCTCTAACAGATTGACGCTTAGGATCTTTTTGACGAAGGAAATAGTCGGTAATTTTACCGGTATCACTCACTTCAAGTTTGTGGCAAAAAAGTGTCGGATTTCCAAGCTTCGCCATTAGAGGCATCGCAAACTCATAAAAGGTATCAGATAGAATGACTACTTGAAAACGGGGCGCCAACCATTCTAAAAACTCTTTTGCGCCCGGTAAAGGGTCTAATTCGGATATAACAGCCTGAATTTCATTTAAACCAAAACCATGTTCATCGAGTATTCTTAAGCGCTGTTTCATAAGCACATCATAATCCGGAATATCTCGCGTTGTGGCCTTTAGCTCTTCAATGCCTGTTTTTTCGGCGAATGCGATCCAAATCTCTGGGATTAAAACCCCTTCTAAATCAAGACAGACTAATTCCACAATCATCTCCGGTTATCTAATTTAATTAATAATAAGTTGCTGATTATAACAGCCTCATTTCTTAAGCTTTACTGTTTGCAAACAAAGCGCCGCCATTCTATCTAAATAGTCTGCCCTTGCATAATGTAAAATGTCCTATAAAATCACGAGAATAAGACACGACGACCTTTATCAGCTAATTGAGATTTAACCATGACCATCGATTTCTCCGATATCAATACACTTACCGACGATGCTATTGCACAATTAAACGAAGAGCTTTCACAAAAATCGCCTCGCGAGATTCTCAAATTTGCAATTAATTCAATTGACAATATTGCTATTTCTTTTAGTGGCGCTGAAGATGTCGCTTTAATTGAGCTATCTCATAAATTAACCGACAATCTAAGTGTATTCTCGCTCGATACAGGGCGCCTGCATCCAGAAACTTATCAATTTATTGAAACAGTGCGAAAGCATTACAATATAAATATTGATGTCATGACGCCCAACGCTGAAGCTTTACAAGAATTTGTAAAAAACAAAGGGCTATTCAGTTTTTTTGATGATGGCCATAAAGAATGCTGCGGGATCAGAAAAGTTGAACCCCTAAAGCGAAAACTAGCTACCTTAGACGCCTGGGTCTCAGGTCAGCGCAAGGACCAAAGCCCAAGCACCCGCTCAAGTGTACCAGTGATTGAAATTGACCACGGTAATTCTACTGCAGAAAGAATATTGATCAAATTCAACCCACTGGCGAACTGGACATCTAAAGAAGTGTGGGATTATATCCGCATGTCAGAAGTGCCTTACAATCCGCTTCACGAAAAAGGTTTCATCAGTATTGGCTGCGAGCCATGCACAAGAGCGGTGCTTCCAAACCAGCATGAACGTGAAGGTCGATGGTGGTGGGAAGAGTCGACACAAAAAGAATGTGGTTTACACATATCAAACCCCAACAATTACAGCATCTAAAAGTTGCTAAATAACAGTCAATATTTCATGAGTTAAAGCTTTACCTTTTACGGTTAAGGTAAATTCATCACCTGCTTCTAAACCAATTAGCGCTTTTCCTATTGGTGAAGCAGGTGTCACTAGCCGTATGTCAAACTGTTCGCTATTTTCTGAATAAGAAAAGCATAAGCCTCCCGCGACAGGCCCTATAAACAGCCGGTCTTCAATTTCTTGCGCATTCACTATTGCGACTAGTGCGCCAACACCAATTCTTGCGCCTTCAATGTATTCTTTAACAGGAAACTTTTTAAATACCTCAATCTCAGTTTCATATTGCGCGACGCGTTTTGACTGCCCTTCTGCTAGATATGCAGCCTCCAGACCCAGTGTGTCATACTTATTTTCGGCTTTGTTTTGTTTATTAGTGGCAGTCTCATAAGCTTGCTGAGCCGCCGAGACTGTTCTATTTAGAAGTGATTCCAGTTCAAGTAGAATACACGCATGTAACTTATTTTTGCTGACCATAATATCGATTCAATAAATACTTAAAGTAGCCATTATATAAATCAAAACCTTAACTGCAAACCACAAATTACAAAACAGGCCTGCTGCGAATAGTAGGCCGCGCTATCATCAGCAGTCTTTCATAGCCGGTTTGATACGATCTACTTCATAAACTCTTTCAGGGTCAGCTGAGTAGTGTTCCTCAACATAATTTGGCGCTTTATAGAATATTTTAAGGTCTCTATAAAAAATAACGTCCTTAAACATCTGAAAAAACTCATCCAGATTAAGTCGTAAAGGATTTAAACTAGTAGGCTGCCTGCTCGTTAAGCCGTATTCAATTTCACCAACACTCCGCTCATCTACAAATGTACCAAATAGCCGATCCCAAATAATTAACACGCCACCAAAGTTTGTATCAATTTGTTCAGGTTTGCAGCCGTGGTGAACACGGTGATGCGAAGGCGTATTAAACAGCTTTTCAAAAACACCCAAGCGGTCAACCATTTCAGTATGCAAAAAGAACTGATAAGCCAAACTCAATTCGATTGCTATCAAAGTCCAATTCTTTTCAAAACCGATTAAAGCTAAGGGTAACCACCACACTACCCAGCCAAAATTAAGGTCCATGAGAAAGTTCTGTCTCAGTGCTGTTGAAAAATTCATTATCTTAGATGAATGATGGGTGACATGTATTGCCCATAACCAACGAACTTTATGCGTAGAAAAGTGATAAATATAGAAGAAAAAATCTGTCGCCAGAAACAAAAACAATACACTCAAGAGCTCATCGCTTGTTTCATATTGAAGGCCAAAGCCCCTCACATAGTCGTAAAAAAACTGTATAAAAAGCGCAACAGCAATGCCGTCTACAACTTTATACAGCCCGCCTGTGGTTATATTCGCCAATGTTTCCTTGAAGTTGTAAGCGTCGGGCCGCCCTTTACGCCTCCAATAAAAAGCTTCAGCAATAATAATAGAAAGAAACAGGGCACCAAATACAACTATAAAAGCCAGTGCGTGAATGACGTCGCTCAAAACCAATACTCCTTCGCTACAAATTTGGAATTTTCAACAGTGATTACAAAGTAATCTTTAATCTGTATTTAGTTTAAGTCATAGCTAGTTATTAATATTGGCTGTTCAAGCCTATTTATTTGCAATCTACGCCACTTGAATTATTCTTTTATCATATGGTTGATGTAGACCTAAAAGAACTAAATTTGGCTAAGAGATACAATTAATGCTTAATGACTTTTTTATCACACGCGATGTAATTGGCTTTCTTGAGAATTTTCTCAGCAAAGAAAAAATTCAACTGCCCGCATATGCTAAAAAGCTTTCTATTCTTTCAGAGGCACAGTTCACATCTTATGAGCAGTGGTGGGAGTTATTGAATGAACTTGATGACCTTCTAAAAACGCCAGCCCTTGGCCTCGAAATAGGTAAATATATCAAGGTTGGAGATTGCGGAATTCTTGGTTATTTATTTCGGTCCAGCAGAGATATGAGTGAAGCACTAAGTTGCTTCAAACGCTTTCAACGATTGATATATGCAGGTAGCCAAGCACATACTGAATTAAAGAATAATGAAATACTAAGTTTAATATGGAACCCTGAATTTGGTTATTCTAGCCAAATATCAGATGAGCTGTTACTTTCTGCCATGGTCAATATTACACGTGAAATTATGCACCCACATAACTTTAACCCCACGCACGTTTCATTTACTGACAGCATAGATAAACACAACATTCAAATCTACGAAAAGTTCTTTTGTTGCCCAATTCTGCAAAAACAAACTAAATTATCAATATCATTCAAGCTAAGTGACTTAAAAAAACTGATACCTCATGAAGATAGAACACTCCATAGTATTTTAGGAAAGCAGGCGGAAGAATTACTTAAGCATCTACCAGACAATGACTTATTTTTAGTTGATCTTAGAGATACCATTATTCGTTCTTTACATGAAGGAATTGCAGATACTGAGACCATTTCAAGAAAGCTAAATATGTCCGGAAGAACATTACACCGGCGACTCAGCAAAAAAAATCGAGTATTCCGGGATATATTAAAGGACATTCGGAAGTCAATGGCACTCACCTATCTAAGCGATAACAAGCTGACCTTAACAGAAGTAGCACTCCTGCTCGGCTACAGTGATCAAAGCACGTTTACCCGCGCATTTACACTGTGGTACGAAATGCCCCCATTGCAGTATAAACGCCAATACTTCGACTCTACGCCATAAAAACCTAATCTCCATATTAAGTAATTAAGTTGTATCGGATCGATATTTGGCATGGCAGTTTTATAGAGTAAGCATTGGCTCTTGCTAAGGCTTCATAGCGAACGCGTTAACGTTGACGCTGCCTCAAAATGAGAGACAGAAGACCCTTTAAGTTCACCTGCTTCAAACAAAAAAAGGGCAAGCCCGATAAGGCCTGCCCTTTTAAATTTAAGCGCTATAGCATAAATTTAGATTGCTACGATATTCTCAGCTTGAGGGCCTTTTTGGCCTTGGGTTACCGTAAACTCGACTTTTTGACCTTCTGCCAAAGTTTTGAAACCATCACCAGAAATCGCACTAAAGTGAGCGAATACGTCTGGGCCAGATTCCTGCTCGATAAAACCAAAACCTTTAGAATCATTGAAAAACTTAACTGTACCTTTAACTGTATTAGACATAATAATATCCTGAAATTATAAAAAATAAGCATGCCTTTATGGCGGCTTGAATAGCGAAAAACAGACTAAAACTTTAATACTCCAGGACGAGGAATTACGAATAATACGGCGAACATGAAAATATAAACAAAAGACTTTCTTTCTAACTAAATGGAAATTTAAAAGATTGAGTGCGTGAAGTCAAACCGCTTCACAAGTGTTTACATTGTATCGGACCGACTACGAATTCAAACCCAAACTTTTTGGAGAACGCTATAGACATCTCAAGGTTAGATACACGAGGGTCGATATGATTTATTCTGGAAATTTCTTTCACTTTATTCTTTAAATTTTATTATCCAATTCCAAGTTAGCATAGCACTAAAGCCGACCGTCTTTATCTGGGTCGCCTTTGGCACCCCGTCAACTTTTTAATGAACCGAGATTCCGTGTCAAAACTTCCGCTGATTTAATAATTCGCTTTGTGCGAAAAAGCTCAGGGTGTTTTTCTTCGTCAGTGTATCCTGCCGGCTCTTCAGTTCCAGTGTTAACCAACCAAGAGGTTTCAGGCCTGCGTTCACCCAACAGTTTTTTTAGTTGCGGCGGTGTTATACCCAAAGCCTTGGCCGCTGCATTATAGGTACAGCGAGTCTTAACTTCGTTAAGGTAATCAACTACTACGGTAATTTTGTCCTGCATTAAAATATGTTCCTAGAAAGGGGTGTTCCCCACAAGAAGTAGACACTCTGCTCTTATCCAGTAAGAGTAGACTCCAATTGAACTCATTCTTTCATATTATAACTGGCTAACATACCCATAGATTAATGTTTTCGAACTCAGCTATAGAACAAGTTAACAAGGTTAAATTTTTCGAAAAGCAAAAATGTACGGTAGAAAGCGTAGTCATCATTACAATGATTGTCACAAACGCGCCAAGTGAGTCCTGACCGTCTGTGACTTAGCTTGGCACAAGCATGCCCAGTAATTCTTTTAAACCAAATAGTATAAATAGGCCTAATTGCTTTTAGGCTTGCTGTTGAGATTAATTTGATTACGGCCAATCATACTTTCCTGCCCACTAACACCAGACTTAACCTGTTCGATCGCACCGCCGCCTTCGAGGAAGGACCTAACCTGTTCATCGATAGAATGAGAAGTTTCGGTTGCTGCTGGTTGTTTCTTTTTTCCTGGAGCTCTAAGTTTTGTAGCCATGATAATCATTTCTTAAGAAGTGTTCGTTCATTGTACACTATTACGATCTTTAGGCGGACTTAGTTTTTTAATTCCGAAGGCTTAGGCGCCATTGGAGCCAGTCTCGATCGAGAATTGACATTAAAGTTAAGTTTCACAACACAAATGACATTAAGTATTGAAAGATAAAGAAGGCTTTTGATTAACCTCAATACCGCCTTATAGGTAGTCGTAACACTAGCTGGGCAAACTATTTCAACTCTATATGATAACGCTTCAATTAAGTATATTCATTGCACAGGTTCAGCGCTAACGCCATTGCGACTGACTAATAAAGAAAGACCCAGTCTTAAATAGAACTTCAGACCGGGCCTAATTTAATGGCTAGTTTTTATGTGGTTGATCATAGTGTGCTTGTAAATTACCACCATCCATATATTGCAAAGGGATATCTAGAATAATATTTGCTGGATTTGACGTTTCATACACTTTCAGTGCAGCCATATCTTCCCTGCCTGGTTCACCACCATCGACTAAGGTAAATTCAATAGTAAAGCCTTCCTGATTATTATAACGACCTAAACCAACGCCCACTAAGGTATCTAACGGTGCTTCAGGTGGCGCTTGGTGAATATCTGGGTCATCGGTACAAGCGACTGTTTCCATATGGTCTAACATATGGAACTGATTACCCTGCCAATTTATTTCCAAGTTATTTGACAATAATAAATCGCAATGTATTGTTAGTCCCCTTGTCACTCGGACACCATCGACTCTCAGTTGATGACCGCCCCCTGTAAACCGTCCCGTCCCAGGACTTTCACACTCTCCATTAGGCACGGTGACTATCGTGGAACTAGACTGCCCTCCCTGCGTACCATTCCCCCAGTCATTAACAGCATGAGCTGCGACGCTTATGACATCTCCAGGCTGGCTCCCTGAAGGCGCTGGATGTTGCCCGGAAAAAGAATAATCAGGTGCGGCATATTCTTTCGTTTCAACTAGAACACTATTGATCAAAATATCAATACGACTATTCTCACAGCTACTAAAGCTACAATCTGACCACGGCGTAGAAGTATATAAGATGATGTACTCACCCGTTAGTTCATCACATAAGGCCTCAGCCACAATTTCTGGATGATGCGCATACGCTGAAAATGTTGCTAGCATTAGTATAATTAACAGCTTAACTCTGGATTTCAGATAATGGTTCATGGTGCTCTCCTGCTGCTCCTCGTTTAAAAGGCCTGACATTAGTTTTCCATTACTTGTTTATTAATTAATCCAACCTAAATGGTTAGATGAATATCTAGCTTCATGAATTATAATAGAGAGAGACTCTTCAGAAAAAGACTATATAACTATAACCACTTGGTACTCATTTCGATTTGGAATATCTAGTTGAAATATAACTAATTATCCCACCTAAATAGTAATTTTTTGTTGTAAACCAAAATTCATTGAACACTGTTGACTGACTTAGAATCATGCCCTTGCGATCATTGCTACAGGCACCGCCATGGTTTCTACCGTGCAAGAACATTTAAAACAAACCAGAACCTTAGGTTTAAGAAACCCAGAGTAAGGGCTTGTGCGGCGATTAAGAAAATTGCTCAGCCTAATATAGCTGCGTAAGTGCCATTCAACTTCACGCCTTTAATCTCTTCGGTCTAAATCTTACACCCTGACTCACACTATTTTCATTCCGTCTATTTTTTTAACACATTTTGTAAACTCAAGTACATTTAGAGCCTGCCAGCCCTTATAAATGGCCCGTGGCTCAATAATTGCTCTTCACTTAATCTCAACACTAAATCATTAGAAGGATTCGATTATGCAAGTTTTACAGCCAAAAAAAATGCTCGCAACTATTGCGATCTCTACTGGATTAGCAATTTCATTACCAGCAAGTGCCATCGTTATGAGCTACGGCGGCCTAGGTGGTGCCATCCCTCCTACCGGCACATCAGGCGTTTTCAGTAGCGCTATTTCAGTAGCTGACGACCTTTTGATCAATGATGTAAGTGTCACACTGAATGATTTCAGTCACAGCTGGACAGGGGATATTCTTGCAACTTTGACCTACGATGACGGCACAAACCCAACTAGCTCTATTGAACTTTTCGGCGCCGCGGGTGTTTTAGGCAGCTCTGTGGATGCTGGCGGTACCTATACATTTGCTGATGGCGGCTCATCTGGTTTTCCAGGATTTGGACTCGGCAACCCGATGGCCTCAGGCACCTACGCCCCAGATGAGTCGTTTAGCGCCTTTGATGGTTTATCCTCAGATGCTCTCTGGACTCTCAGCCTGAATGATCAATTCGGCGGCGACTCAGGCTATTTGAGGTCCTGGACCTTAACTATCGATGGCGACCCCGCGAGTGTGCCTGAACCTAGCTCACTTGCCTTGCTTGGACTCGGTTTAGCTGGCCTTGGGTTTAACAGAAGAAGAAAAGCCCTAAAATAATCTTGCAATACTAAACAAAAAGGCAGGCGTTGGTAGCGCCTGCGCTTTTTATACCTCTCGTTACTTCAAACACCCTAGCTTATGTTTAAACACTTCGGTGTTTAGGAGCCTAAAGCTAGCTGTACATCTTTATTTTTATGAATTATCTCACCTTCATCAGGCGTCGACAGATTGAATCGAGGTATCCTTGGGTCCATTTTACCCTCAACCCAGCCGTCAAGTAACAATACCTCCAAGGCTTGAAGTGAATGGTTGAGCGCAATTGCTCGTGAAGCAACTACAGTAGCCTTACTAGCAAAGTACTGCAGTAACGCATCATTGATGGCCTTGGCGGTTCGATGTTTTTTCAATACTGCAATGAGCAGCTCGTACATACCGGTAACCACCAAGGTCTTATTGCCACGGTGAAAGCTTTTTTGTGAGGTAATCTTCCCGTCAAACATAATAGGTACAACGCCTTTGGTCGCACCCTTTACATTAAGTTTAAATCGAGAATATTTATTCAGTTCCCAGCCCGGTTCGCCTTTAGCAAACAACTGTGTAATTTGTTTTAATCCGGCAAGATCCAAACCACCGATTCCTGCCTGGCCCTGTATATCATTTGTAAAACCTCCTGTTCCCAGCCATCTAAAAGCCGATTTTGGAGACAGTGATAGACCCGCATCTTTAGCGATTTTAGAGGTATAAGCTTGAAGATCTGTAAATTGACCGTTGGCGGAATACCAAAAATCTGCAAACCGTATATGCTGTGAAATTCGCTTCTTCTGCGTATCGGCATACCAGCTCTTTAACCATTCACTGTCTTTAGGTTCTTTAAGTAACTGTGGAATAATATAAGCTAGCTCACGTGCGCTACTGTGGGCTAGCGTCATGCCTGCCGCTAAAATCGGGTCCGCAAACCCTGCCGACTCACCAACCAAAAACCAGTTATCTCCAGTCATTCTATCCGCCAGAAAAGACCAATCTTTAGTGGCACTTACCTCACTTATTCGCTCTCCGTTCTGAATTAACTGCTTTATCAACGGGTCTTTTGGCAACGCTTCTAGATAAAGTTGCTCAGTGGTTTTACCCGATTTTTTATAAAATTCAGCTGGACAGACAAGACCAATACTTGTTCTTGTTGGAGATAAGGGAATAAACCAGATCCAACCTTCTCCAATACTCATCACCTGAACGCGGGTACCACCAACGCCAATCTCTACAGCCCACTCTGTATTCTCCCAGTAACTCCACATCGCTATATTTTTCAGCGCTGTAGGCGCATTGACAGCAACATCCATTGCTCGTCTAAGAACACCTGCCCCACCAGAGGCGTCAACATAATAACTAGCCGACAATGTCTCTCCGTTTTGCAACACAAGGCCTTCTACTGAGTTTTCATTTTTTAAAATAGTAGATACTTTGGTTTCCTGTCGGACCTCACAACCCAATTCATCAGCATGATCAAGTAGTATCTTATCGTAAATGGCCCGCTCCACTTGAAATGCCGTCTGTAATCGTTGGCCCTGATATTTCGCCGGTCTGGCCTCATTCTTAAACTCTTGAACCGGGAGAAACTCAAAGTCCCACAAATCTGGAGTAGAGCCCCAGCGATAGGTCGCACCTATCTTTATCGGGAAATTAGCTGCTTCCACTTTTTCCCAGCAGCCCATTTCATTGAGGATATTACTGATAGGCGGCAGCTGGGACTCTCCGACATGCTCCCGAGGAAAGCGCGCCTTTTCTAATATAAGTACACTTAGGTTTGGATGATATTTTTTGATCAGCGATCCGGCAGTACTGCCAGCCGGACCGCCCCCTATAATGATAACGTCGTAGTTGGGCATGTTGCTTTCCCTGTGAATAGTTTCCGTTTAGGCCATTAGCCTTTAAAAAAGATGTCACTGTCAATTCAAACGATCCTAGCCTAGTAATTGTGTACTCATCATCGCTATTTCCGTTTATGTATACTTGATGATAGGCAATTCTAAGCAAATAAACAGAATAAGAAGATGGCTGGCGTGTATTATTTAACGCCATACTAGTGCATTTAAAGATGAGTGGCAGCCAAAAATAGGCAAGGACACGGTAAACACTTTTCCTTGTTGACGCTAAGTGTCTAGTGTATGCCTTTAGTCAGCCCACAAAGATCTCGCGATACTTATTTATCAGGCTTGCCCTTCGAGCTTGCTCGTGTCAGTAATTAAATTGCCTATCGTCTACTGTTTAAATCAGCACCTGCACGGCGTGGGGGCTATATTTTATACTTTAAGGAACAAACACTCGCTCATCCATATTCCAAATACTAAAAATTTACCTCGCCGCTCTTATGATTAGTTGGGTCCAGTCCATTAAATCAAAAATTCTGGCAATATAATGATCTTTTAACACTAGTTTGGTTTTGTCTTCGCCTAATAAAATATGTTCTGTTGAATCCAGTACCTTATTCAATTTCTTTGTATGAAAACCAAGTTTTCTCTGAATTGGGTCGGTAATGATTCCTGAAAATGTTGCTACGAATGTGGCTGGAACTAACATACTGGTAAAAACAGCTGCGGTTAACATACTTGGAGTCGTGACGTTAAAAAAGGAATAATACAAACCACCAGCCCATGATCCCCCCCAGAAACTATGTATAGCGGTTGAATGAGCAATCCCAGAAGCCACTGAATTACTTAATGAAGCAAGTCCCGGGGTTAATTTATGTAATGTTACAAAGCCTGTTGCGGCAGTCATTAATGATAAAGTTATATCAGACGCTGCAGCTCTACTGCCGGTATATTCAGTTAATATTTCTTCGATTTTAAGCTTCACCTCGTCATTATTAGCGTGTGGAGCCAATATCTTGAGAGTACTAACCAACTGATGTTGGATTCGATGATCATTAAAAAGCTCATTCAATAGAGCGTCATTATGATTAATGTTGTTACCATGATTATACGGCAGCTCTAATAATCCCGTTTGAATGTGCCATTGAATTTCTTTGCTGATCTTAGTAGATAAGAATAAGTTTTTATTAGCGATTACTTCAGATAGTTCTTTGGCGCCAAATTTATTTAAACCAAATGCGCTGGTTTGTTTCACCACAGTAAGCACTGAAGAGATTGCATTGATTGGTGTTTTTAAAATATCCCAACCTAAGGAGTGACGATGAAGCTTGGCAGAGCCTTTGAAGTTGTAGTGTTTATTTACAAACGCATCAACCATTGACCGGCGTTGAGTCATATATCTGGATACAGACTGGCGGTATATGTCTTCTAGCTCTGAATCGGAAAATGTATTATTGCTCTCCAAGGGTATTGTCCTCATTTGTTATGATGCGCGGCCAGTCTTATTTTGGCATAATTATAATTACGCAGTGAAGCATAATATTTGAAGTAGATCGACACTTCAGGTGTATCGCCTAGAAGTTGTTTTACAATTTTGAT
>Ga0105348_1000047_pt1 | contig 81988 bp, 69 predicted proteins | sample EN8Hudsemesocosm_2_FD_83504 | JGI IMG/M metagenome (GOLD analysis project Ga0105348, IMG submission 83504) | Methane-oxidizing microbial communities from mesocosms in the Hudson Canyon - EN8C Hudson Canyon | ecosystem: Environmental > Aquatic > Marine > Cold seeps | place: Hudson Canyon... | reverse complement strand
ATAGGTGGTCGCCTGCAGATAACTGAGCCCCGACTTGGTTAGTTTTGCTTGGTTTGCTTCTTGGTGATAGGAATAAGCCAACTGCACTGCAAATAACAACAGCGGGACGGCAAATAATGACGAAATGAGCATTAACTTATGACGGTAGCTCAAGCGATTCATTAAATAAAAGGCAGGTTTAATAATGGGATTCATTATTGATAAATGTTCTTGTTCTGAAATGTTGTAACTAAGTCTAGCAGTACTCAGTTTTTTTATCGTAAAGATTTGAAAATACATTTGGCTTGGTCTAGCTTTTTGAAATTTTTTGTGAAGATATCGGCAAAACAAGAATTGACGTCTATCATAATTTTGTATGAAAAATAAATAAAATTCAGAAAATGTTAAATAGCACCTCATTTTTTGAGTGTCATGTTGTCATGATGACCGTCCACTAGGGATGTGTGTGTTTTGCATAAACATAAAGAAATAAAATAATAGGAAAAGGAAATTTAGTCTATGAAACGTTTAGCTTTAAGCTTGGCCATTGCGGCTGCATTGGGTGTATCAGGTTGTAATAGTTCAAGTTCAAATAGTAGCCCTTCTACCACCACAGTGAGTGGTACGGCGAGTAAAGGTGTGGTTGTAGAAGGTATTGTTGAAGCCTTTTTATTTGATGCAAATGGTGAACCTGATTATACAACGGTGATTGCCAGCGATACGACGGACTCAAGCGGTGACTACTCTCTCTCCATTCCAAATGAGCATAAAGACAAGCCCATTTATATCAGGGTAACCAGTGATGGCACGGCTACCATGAAGTGTGATCTTGCATTGGGTTGTGGTGGGACTGTTGCTTTTGGTGACTCATACACCTTGGATGATACCACTTTTGAAATGGGCGCTGTGCTACCAGAGAGTGATGGTACGGTGTCGGTAGGTTTGACGCCGTTAACCACAGCAGCGGCTAAAAAAGCGCTTACTGAGATCGAAGCAGCAGGTAGTACTGTCGCAGCAGCGACTTCGATTAGTAATGCCAATTCTAGTGTGGCAAATACAGTTAATGGTATCTTGGGCCTGACACCGGGCGATGATGGTTACGTTGTGTCGATTACCGATGTCCCCGTGGTTGATCTAACCGATGCAGTAGAAGTGTCTTCTTCTTTGCTTGAGAATGATACTGTCGCGATACAAATCGCCTCGATCAATGCCGCCGTCGTGAGTGCGGTACAGACTGATCAGCCGGGTCTTTCTATTGAAGAGGCTATTGACTCCTTTACAGACAATTTGGCTGCAGGCCCTCTGACAAACAATACCAACGTAGCTAATGTGACTGATATAGCCGAAATTCTAGCAGACTCTGAAGCGGTACTGGCAGCGATGGTAACCAAGGTAACTGCAGACCTGGATCTGGATGAGGATGATAATGCGCTAGCAGAATTAGAGGCTTTGGAAACTGAAATCTCGGAAGCTCAGGACGATGCTGCAGAAGCAGTCGCTGATTCAACTGTTGATGATGATCCATCAGAGACAGCGGACTCGGATGAGTTGACGCAAGTGAAAGTCTTTGTTGAAGAGCTCCGAGAAATTGGCACCGCTATTGATAGTTCGATAGTAGGTGATGCGTCGATCGAGAGCATTTTAGATGGTTTTGAAACGCAGACTGATGCGGCTGACATGGTAAGTAGTGATGATGCCGATGCAGCGTTGGAAGGTCTGGCTAAAGCGACTGAAGCGATTGCCGATGTCTACGATACTAACTTCATCACCGATGATGGCGTAATTGATGCCGTCGCTGGAACATATCAGTCTGAAGATGGCATTGAGGTTGTAGTTACAGTAAGTGGCAATGTTTCTACTTTAACGGTTAATAATCCAGAGCTTGCGGTCGAAGTCGATGGCGAGATGGTGACTGCTAATGTGAATGTTGCCGGCACTGTGAGTGATTTAACTTTTACCGAAAATTTGACAGAAACCGATGTGGAAGGGACGTCTACCGAAGTGGGTACTTTGGCTGCTTCAATTGCGCTTGATATTGCGGGTACTTCCACTAGTGGTACGATTGACCTGGAGGTGTTGAATGGCACGGTAACAGCATCAGCTTCGGCGATACTTGATAACGAATTTATCAATACTTCGAACGGTTTCGATGATTCGATTGATGAGTCTGGCACTTTAAGTAACTTTGCCTTCGATCTCGACATTACCATGGAGCATAATGATACCCTTGGTGAAGCGGGTACAGTCATGGTTGATGGTGTTGAGGTCACTGTTGATCCGATGTCGTTTGCGGGCGGCTTGGCTTTTACATTCTCTAATTGGACCGTTTCTGAAGTGTCTCAGGAAAGTGATGATGGGCTTGGTACGATAAACTCTGAGGATGAACATGAAGTCATTACTTTTAGTCCTGGCATCATCAGTTTTGATCTTACTGGTACCTTTGGTAACTCCACTGAAGAGTTCGATATGGCATTTGGCATAGATGCCAATGGTTCTACTGTGCCTGATTTTGTTGAAGTGTTTGATATCGATGATGGTGACTCTGAAACCGGTGGCGAAACTGAAAGCCAGTTTGCTTCGGCAACGATGACGCTGACTTTTGATGCTAAACTTGCAGGCATTGCGGATCAGATCGAATTCAGCTTTGATGTGACGAGAGCCGGCTTTGATGATGTTGAATCAAACCTTAGCTTGAGTTATCCCGGCCGTACTATCGATATTGAAGCCAGTGTAGATGGTATTGATTCTGATGGCTCGGCAATCGGTAGTCTGACACTGACCAATAACGACGGAGTGGTGATTCAAATTGATGCTGATGAGTCAATTGTGAATGAAGATGATGAAGTGTCCGGAACCATCATGCTGACGGGTGATGATACGGTATACGGCCAATTCGATGCGAATGACGGTATCGGTATTATTCGTTACTCAGACGGTACGTTTGTATCTGCATTCTAACCTTGTTTTAATGTAAGAAAATTGAGAGAGGCTTTAAGCCTCTCTTTTTTTATGGATAGATTTATTAGGTTTTACTCATGCAACGCATTTTCTCTGCGTTGATTGCTTTTCTTTGTGCTGGCCAGCTTCTCGCGGGCGAGAGTGCAAATTCGAACATTCAACCATACTTTAGTTTTCATTCTCTTGGTTATAGTGAAACAGCGCCCATTCACCAGATAGTGATTAACGATATTGAAGGGCCTTATTTCGATGGAGGTAGGCATTCTTTTACGCATAACATTATTGAAAGTGGTGCAAAATATAATGGCTGGAAACTAGCGGCGATATACCGTTATGACTACTCCTTAGAATATAGCGAGGATACGGCTGAGTTGATTTACGGCGATAGGAACAATTTGTCTATAGAAAAAAACCGACAATATGATGTTGAACTGGAGCTGATTCACGCCCGAACAGCTGGTTTTAAGTTTGGTTACGAGTGGTCGGTTTTGCCAGAGCTTCAGCTTGGGCTTGATTTATCCTATTTGGAGGTGAGTTACTTTTTAGACGGCTACTTAGAGGGTGAATTTATGGCAGATAATGACAGCTATAGTGGCCAACTCTTTATTGATTATGCATATACCAAGGACTTACTTCCTTTAGATCGGGAGGCAGAGGAACCCGATGGTTGGGGTTATGCTTTAGACTTTTCATGGTTATGGCAGATGAATGAGTCTTGGTATGCAAAAGGCGCTTTCATTGACCTGTTAAGTCAGTTATACATTGATGAAGCCCCTTTCACTTATGCGACAGCCAATTCTGATCGAGTAAGTTTTGATGATAATGGCACAATAGATGTTAAGCCGCTCCTTTCTGGTAGAGAAGGCTATCGTAAAGAAACCCTTAGTCTGCCAAAACAAATTAGCCTAGACGTCTATTACCGAATCAATATAGATTTTGAGATGGGAATAGCATGGTATCGATATGGCGATGTAAACTTTCCCTCGATAATAAATCACTACAATTTTTCTGAAGGTTCAAGTTTAAAGACGAAGTTTGATTTTAAGTCAGAGGCGCTGACTATAGGAGCTTCTTTTCCATGGCTTACAATATCACTTACGAGTGATCGTTTAGACTATAAAAAAGCACGTACTTTAGGTTTTGATGCCGGCGTATATTTAGCGTTTTAAACAAATCGTATTTCAGGCTTTCTATCTGATTCCTATTAATATTATACTTCGCTCAAGTGTCGGTAAGCGGTCTAGGTCTTAGTGGTGAATAAATGTTTAAAATAAATAAAATAGGCATCTTTTTTTGTCTGGTGAGCTTAAGCCTTAGTGCTTCATTGCAGATACAGGCGCGTGAGCGTCATTATATGATTGTCGGAACGGGCGGTGTGACTGGCGTGTATTATCCTACGGGGGGGGCGATTTGTCGCATGATCAACCGGCTACGAGATCAGCATGGCATTCGTTGTGGCGTAGAAAGTACTCAAGGGTCTATCTATAACTTACAAAAATTACGTGAAAATGACCTGGATATGGGCGTGGTGCAGTCTGACTGGCAGCATCATGCTTATTATGGCATTTCAGAGTTTGAAGGCTCGGGGGCTGATAAGGATTTACGAGCAGTATTCTCGATTTATTCTGAGCCTTTCACGGTCGTGGCACGAAAAGACTCAGGTATTCACAGCTTCGAAGATCTAAAAGGTAAGCGGGTTAATATTGGTAATGAAGGGTCTGGGCATCGTGCCACGATGGAAATATTGATGAACGCTTTAGGTTGGTCACGTAGTCAGTTTTCGAAAGTATCCGAGGTTAGTTCATCGGATCAATCCGAGGCTTTATGTAATAATCAGTTTGATGCCATGATTTTTATGGCCGGCCACCCAAGTGCGTCAATCAAGGAGGCTACCTCGGAGTGCGATAGTATTTTGATTAGTGTCGAAGGGGATGACGTCGAAAAGCTGGTGGCGAATGATGAATATTATCGCTTAGTGACTATTCCAGCGGGGATGTACCGAGGCAATGATCAGGAAACAAAGTCATTTGGTGTTGGCGCTACGTTTGTCAGTTCAAGTAATACACCTGATGAGGTGATATACCAGCTAACGAAGGCTGTATTTGAAAATCTATTAGAATTTAAGAAGTTACACCCGGCATTTCATGGGCTCGATAAAATGCAAATGGTGAAAGATGGATTATCGGCACCTTTGCATCCAGGGGCTTTGAAGTATTACAAAGAAGTGGGTTTGAAGTAGGCTTAAATATATAAAGCTGTCGGAATGAATTCCGACCTACACGTCAATTGAAATGCTTTATTCAAACATCATATTGAAATGTAGGTCTCGATTGCGCTTAAAGCGCCTACTTTTGGTAAGTCGACAAATCTATCGACTTACTTAGAAAGCAGTGAAATATCAGCCGCTCTTAAGAATAAAGCGCTTAGCTGGTTTAATAACACCAAACGATTTTGCTTAACAGCCTCATCTTCCACCATCACCATGACATCATCAAAGAACTGATCAACAGGCTTTTGCAAGCTTGCCAGTGCAGATAAAGCCGCTTCATAGTTACCTTCATCAAACAGAGGCGTTACTTTTGACGAGAGTGTCTCAAGTTGTTTGGCCAGTTCGATTTCTGCCGTCTCACTTAGTAAAGAAGCATCAACCAATTTTCCACTTAGGTCGGCATCTTGTTTTGCTAGGATGTTTGATACCCGCTTGTTTGCAGCTGAAAGAGCTTGTGCTTCTTCTAACTGGGTAAAGGCATTAACGGCCTTGATGCGTTGATCAAAATCCACTGGGCGAGTAGGGCGGCGTGCGCTGACTGACAAGAATACTTCTGCTGAGATGTTTTCATCTTCATACCAGGCTCTAAAGCGATCCAGCATGTAGTTGATAAGTTCCTGCTCAACATTTTTGTTTTCAAGAATGCCGTCACCATATTGATCGATAGACCATGAAATTAAGTCACTAAGATCAAGGTTTAACTGTTTCTCAACAATGATACGCAGTACACCCAAAGCTGCACGACGTAAGGCGAACGGGTCTTTTGTGCCGGTAGGTGGCTGGTTTATGCCGAACAAACCCACAAGAGAATCAACCTTTTCAGCAATTGAAAGCGCTTGTCCTGTGGCTTCAACCGGTAGCGTATCGCCCGCACCCTTAGGCTTGTATTGCTCACTTAAAGCGACTGCTACTTCCTTTGATTCGCCATCATGCAAGGCATAATAATAACCCATGGTGCCTTGCAGATCGGTAAACTCGAGTACCATTTCTGATACCAGATCTGACTTGGCAAGCTTGCCTGCTCGCTCCGCATGAGCAGCATTGCCACCAATCGCTTCGCTGATTAAAGCCGCCAGTTTAGACACTCGTTCGGTTTTGTCATAAACCGTGCCGAGACTTTTCTGGAAGACAATCTTCTTGAGTTGCTCGCGGCGCGCTTCAAGACTTGATTTCTTATCTGTTTCAAAGAAAAACGCCGCATCGGCTAATCGAGGGCGAATAACGCGCTCATTACCATGAATAACTTGCTGCGGGTCCTTACTCTCAATATTACATAGGGTAATAAAGTTAGGCAGCATCGCGCCGTTTTTATCCAAAGCATGGAAATATTTCTGGTGTTCTTTCATCGATGAAATGAGCGCTTCAGTCGGAACGTCTAAAAAACGCTCATCAAATTTACCCACTAAAGGCACTGGCCATTCGTTTAAAGCGGTGACTTCATCCAGTAAGGCTTCATCAATAACGGCGACACCATTAATGTTCTCCGCAGCTTTGGTTACGCCAGCACGAATTTTTTCTTTTCGGATGTCGTAATCAGCAATAACCTTGCCTTGCTCAAGCAATATATTTTCGTAATCGTTGGCATTTGTTATTTCGATTAGACCTTCGCTGTGGAAGCGATGCCCGCGCGTGGTATTGCCATTTGGGATACCAAGAATGCTGCCTTCAACGACTTCGTCGCCGAAGATCATTAGTACCCATTGTAGCGGACGAACAAATTCAACTTTCTGTGCACCCCAGCGCATTCGCTTTGGAATAGGAAGTTTGCCAAGAGATTGCGCCACGATGTCATTTAAGAGCGAGCGCGTTTCCTGGCCGGCTTCGGTGCTACGATAGACGAGCCAAGTGCCTTTTGGTGTTTCCATTTCTTCTAACTGTTCAGGCTGAATGCCTAAAGAGCTGGTGAAGCCAAGCATGGCGCGAGAGGGCTTGCCTTCTGCATCAAAAGCGGCTTTTTTAGATGGTCCTTTCTTTTCGACAGACTTGTCAGCTTGCTGTGTTTGTAAACCGTTCAAACGCAAGGTTAAGCGACGTGGGCTGGCGAAGGCGCTGGCTTTTTCGTAACTCAAACCCGCGTCTTTCAGGGCGTCTTCAATGCCCTTAGTGAAGGCCTGTGATAAAGTCTTCAGCGCTTTTGGTGGTAGCTCTTCGGTACCAATTTCTACGAGAAAATCCTGAGTCGACATTACTTTTCTCCTTTTTTAGATTTGGTACTTTTTTTCGAATTAGAACCTTTATTGCTGAGGGCTTCCAAGTTATCTAGCACCTCTTTACGTAATAGCTCTGGCGCCAGTGGGAAGCCTAGTTCTTTACGGCTATCAAAATAGCTCTGAGCTACTGCGCGTGCTAAGCCTCTAACGCGTAAAATATAACGCTGACGTTCGGTGACCGAAATCGCATGACGCGCATCCAGCATATTGAAGGTATGTGAAGCTTTTAATACCTGCTCATAAGCGGGTAAGGGTAAGCCTTTATCAATCATTTTCTGGCTTTCGGCTTCGTAAGTATCGAAATTCGCGAACAGCACGTCGGTATTGGCGTGCTCGAAATTGTAAGTAGACATTTCGACTTCATTTTGATGGAACACATCGCCGTAAGTAACGTCGCCGTTGGGGCCACGTGCCCAGATAAGGTCATATACGCTATCAACGCCTTGAAGATACATCGCGATGCGTTCAAGGCCGTAGGTTATTTCGCCAGTGACAGGGTAACACTCAATACCGCCAACCTGTTGGAAGTAGGTGAACTGGGTTACTTCCATGCCATTTAACCAGATTTCCCAACCCAGACCCCAGGCACCTAAAGTAGGTGATTCCCAGTTATCTTCAACAAAGCGTACATCGTGAACGAGGGTGTCAATGCCCATTGCCTGTAGAGATTCAAGATATAAGTCCTGAATATTCAATGGAGAAGGCTTCATCACGACTTGAAACTGGTAGTAGTGTTGTAGGCGGTTAGGGTTTTCACCATAGCGACCATCTGTTGGGCGACGGCTTGGCTGAACATAAGCTGCGTTCCAGGTTTCTGGACCAATTGAGCGCAAAAAAGTGGCGGGATGAAAGGTGCCTGCCCCCACTTCCATATCGAGAGGTTGCAAAACAACGCAACCCTTACTTGCCCAAAAGTTTTGCAGGGCGAGAATCAGACCTTGAAAGGTTTTTACGTCTGGCTTAGATACACTAGAACTAGTCTCGTTAGACACGGTCATACCACCAAAATTAACATGTAAATGGTTTTGGCCTAGGCCAAAAGTTTATTATTCGGATTTTTCCAAAGGAAAAAGAGCGGCATTATACCCTAAAAACAGCCGCTGTTACTGCTCTATTGATTGATGTACTTCAAAATTTCAACCACTTGTTCTGGCGTTTCTGTAACGGCCATCGCTGCGCCATCAATTTCTTTTAGAGGGTGGGTGATATTCGGGTCATGCATGACAATAATGGGTTTGCCCTGGCCGACAGCAATACCGGCGTCAAATGCGGCATTCCATTGCTTGTATTTTTCACCAAAACGGACCACGACAATGTCGGATTTTTCGATCAATGTCATGGTACGTAAAGCGTTAATTTTGGCAGCCTTGTGATCTTTCCAGAAATTATTACTCTCGGCGCCTAAAATACGCACCCCAACTTCGTCACTTGCTTCATGGTTGGTGATGGGGGTGTAAATGTTTACGTCAATACCGTTTTCTTCCAAACCTGACACAATTCTCTCTCGCCAGTCCGAATGAATCTCACCTGACAAATAAATGCTATATTTCATCGTTTTAGTCTCCACACTTGAATCGTTATGATGTACATTTGCGTTCTGATATTTCCAAGGGTGCAAACTCTAAAGAAATATTGTCCATTCATAAACTACTTTAAGAAATTTAAAGCATAGTTTGCAGTGAGCTGAATGGAAAAGTGATAAGGAATGTCCTACAAGGAGGGGATATTATATGGCAATTTATGATCACCAGTATGGTGAACTATCTTATTTCCGTGTCTTTCGTGCATGGGGTGGCAAAGAACATCAGGAATATATCCGAATCAAGCGAAGTCGTGACGCGGCTTACACCAAAGCGAAAGAGATCGATGCTCGCTTTGCTAAAGCGCAAAAAGCATATGGCCTTAAACAGGCACTTTCACCTGATTATCATATCCGTTCAAATGGGCTTATCAGAGGCCTGAGACGCATTACTGTAAAACGCAAAGGGCGGACACCTTCCGATGTGTTTGAGTTGCGAATTAATGTGCCCTGGGAAAGTGAAATTAAACGTACCACCATTTCGATTGCGGTGCACGGTGTAGAAAAAGCCTTTCAGTTATCAACTGACAAAATTTGCGAGTGGTACGGCTTAAAACCTCGCTCCGAAGCGGCATTGGCAATGAAAACATGTTATTCGAATTATATAGCGAAAGTGGTAGATGACTTGCCTGTGCCAGAGCAAACAGAAGATCAAGCACTTGCTGAACTGATGATGCAAAAAGCGAGAAATGAGTTGTCGAGTATAAGAGGCGGTTTGATGAAGGGGCTTAAGCGTTTAACAGCTTGAGATAATGCTTAATGTCATCGGGGGCGAAAGTATCAGTATTCGTCCCTAGTGATGAGCACCTTTCAACTACTTTCAACTACTTTCAACTACGCGAAAAAACGGTGCGCACGGCGCACCCTATGAAATAGTACCGGTTACCCTGACACGTTTACTTTTCGGCGTTGTTTGGGTTGCCAGTTTCTTTTTGGCATTTTCAATACGCTGGTCAACGATATTTTTACCGGCGATAATCAGACCCATACCGACAAAAGCACCCGGTGGCAGTATCGCGAATAGGAAATTTGGGTAATTGCTAAATATCTGTATTTCCCAGCCCAGTGCCATCTCTCCAAAAATAAGATTCATGCCGGTAAAAAGCGTGCCTTGACCAATTACTTCACGCATTGCGCCGAGCAGTATCAATACCAGCGTAAAACCCACGCCCATCATTAAGCCGTCTGTTGCGGCTGGTAATATCGGGTTCTTGCAGGCAAAAGCATCGGCACGTCCAAGTATGGCGCAGTTAGTGACGATGAGCGGAATGAAGATGCCTAGAATTTCATAAAGCTCATAGGTGAATGCTTGCATCAGTAATTCAGCACAGGTGACCAAGGCGGCGATAATCATCACAAAGGTGGGCAAACGCACGGCATCAGGTACATAGTTACGGATCAATGACACGGCGATATTTGAGCTGAGTAATACCAGTGTCGTGGCTAAACCCAAGCCCAAAGCATTGACCACCGTACCTGTCACGGCTAATAAGGGGCATAAGCCTAATAACTGAACCAGTGCCGGGTTATTGTCCCATAAGCCATTTTTGATAAGTTTATTAAAGTCGGTGCCCGTTGTTTGGGGGCTCACTTCGATTTCTTCGGTATCCAATAAAGCTTGCTCTGAGGTCGACATATTATTGCCCTTTCTTTTTTAATACTGCTTGCACAGCAGTGTCTGCTTGGATAGTAGAGCCTTGACTAGTCTTAAGCGTTGGCTTTGTCTGGGTTTTACTTAAGAGTGTACTTTGTTGTGCCTGGAAGTAGCGTAAACTTTGATATACCGAACGGACAATCGCTCTGGGCGTAATAGTTGCCCCCGTTAATTGATCAAACTCTCCGCCATCCTTTTTGACATGCCAGGCATCACTGCTGGTGTTGTCGAGAGATTTACCATTAAACCCCAGAATCCAGTCAGACTTTTTAGTGTCAATCTTATCACCCAGACCCGGTGTTTCTTTATGCTCAATGACTCTGACACCATTAACGATACCGCTGGTATTGATACTGACGATTAATTTGATGGGGCCGGAATAACCCTCAGGTGCGATCACTGGTAAAATGAAGTGACTTGCTTGACCATTTTGGCTTGCAACAAAAGCTTCACTGGCTTCTTCCAAGCCTAATTCTTTAGTCGCTTTTAACCAGAAGGCATCTTCTAATAAATCATTATCGAAACTCTTTAAAGGCACAATCTCTAATAGTGCTTTTGAGCGAGCCTTCTTTATTTGTAAGGCTATCTTGTCTTCAGTGACAAGTTGGGTGAGGGCGATTAAACCGGCAGTGATGATGGCAAATAAACCCAAACCCAAAGCGGCACGAAAGATAGAGTTCTTCATTGATGTTTCTAAGGGTGCATCTTCGAGCAGTGCATGCTCGTCTACAGGATCAAGATGATTGACGTTATGGGCTTCTTTTTTCATGACTTATTTAAGCTCCTTTGTCTTGGTGCCGCGTTTGGCTTTTTCATAACCATAGGTTCGCGGTTGGGTATAGACATCAATGAGAGGAGCGGCAAAGTTCATTAATAAAACAGCAAATGCAAACGCGTCTGGATAACTACCGTAGACGCGCACTATGTAAGTCAGCAATCCAATACCGAAGCCAAAAATAAGTCGGCCACGTGTGGTGGTCGCAGAAGTAATGGGGTCGGTGGCGATAAAGAAGGCACCGAGCATAGTGGCGCCTGATAGCAAGTGCATAAAAAATGGAGTGCTTTGATCGGCATCATAACCTAATAAAAGCGAAGGAATCATCAGGCCTGCGAGGACGCCTACCGGCGTTTGCCAAGGGATTATCTTTAAAAAGAGTAATACCAGGCCGCCGACTAGAAAGGCGCCATTGACCCATTCCCAGCCCAATGAAATACCGCTGCCAAAAATAGGATTGGCCAGCACATCGCTTGATAATGAATGGGCGATTTCGTGCTTGTAGATATCAAGTGGCGTGGCGCCGGTAAAACCGTCAGGTAATACGCCGCTTCCCCAAATAGTGCTTAGCGTTTGAGATAAACTGGGTGTCTGTTCTAATAAACTAAGCGGCGTTGCCCAGTTGGTTGTCATCGCAACGGGGAAAGAGACCAGTACTAAGGCATAACCGACCATTGCTGGGTTGAAAGGGTTATAACCCATGCCGCCGTATAGGTGTTTGGCGAAAATAATTGCAAATGCAGTCGCGACTAATGAGACCCACCAAGGCGCAAAAGGCGGAAGCGCCAAGCCAAGAAGTACGGCAGTCACCAATGCGCTGTAGTCATTCAGGTAAAAGGCAATGGGCCGTTTACGTAATGTAAGCACTAAAATTTCACAGAGTAAGGCCACGATGCTACACCAGATTACATTGTGCAGATTGCCCCAGCCAAAAAACACGGTTTGCATGACCAGACCGGGAAGCGTCATGGCAATGACCCAGCGCATCATCACAGAGGTGCGTTGTGGGCCTTTGGTGTGCGGAGACGTAAGCGTGAGTAATGCCATCTATTGTGTACCACTTTCATTAACTGGTGTTGTCGTGGCAGCAGCTACATTCAAACGAGCTTGCTCTAATTCATCTTGAGCTGCTTTGACACGATCTTGGTTTTTACTGACAGCACGCGTGAGCTTCTCGACCTGTTCAGGTTTGGCGTTAGCTAAAGCGTTTTCCAATTTTGCTAACTTAGAGTCAGCTTTTTCGAAGGCAAGTTCCAAGGCTGGGATATCAATTTGCGCCTCAAGTACTGGCGCGTCAGCTTTATCTGTTTGGCTGAGTGCTTGCTGTGCCGCTTCTAGTTCTGCTTTTGCACTTGCTACACGGTCTTTATTTTTATCGACAGCACGCGTGAGCTTCTCGACCTGTTCAGGTTTGGCGTTGGCTAAAGCGTTTTCTAATTTTGCCAGCTTGGAGTCGGCTTTCTCGAAGGCAAGTTCCAAGGCTGGAATATCAACAGGCGCTTCGAGAACTGGCGCGTCAGCTTTATCTGTTTGGTTGAGTGCTTGCTGTGCAGCTTCAAATTCCGCTTTTGCAGTGGCAACACGGTCTTTATTTTTATCGACAGCACGCGTGAGCTTCTCGACCTGTTCAGGCTTGGCATTGGCCAGTGCGTTTTCTAGTTTAGCTAGTTTCGAGTCGGCTTTTTCATAAGCGGTTTCAAGTGCCGCTAAATCCGGTTTATTAGTTTCCTCAGAGGCGTTTTGGCTCTCTGCTTTTGTTTCATTTTCCGTTTGTGTGACTATTGCAGTCTTGGTCTCACTACCAGCCTTTGTTGAGGCTTTTTGCCAGGCTTGCTTGGTTTGATTGACCCGCATCTGGTTTTTCTCGACCGCACGGCTGAGTTTCGTTATTTGCTCGGGGTTATTTTCTTTGGCGGCGTCTAAAGCATCATACATTTTGTCGAGCTTTGACTGAGCCTCGTCCCAGGCTGTTTTTAACTCAGACAAATCAACGACGTCAATAGTGGGTTCAGTCTGACTTTTTAGATCCGCCTGTATGGGAGCTGCTTGAGTTGCTTCAGGCTTGGCTGAATCAATGACAGTTGTCTGGCTTTCGGCTAATTTCTTCGCGGCTTGAGCCTTTGCAGCGGCTTCAGCTCTGGCTTTACGCTTAGCGGCTTTCTCGGCTTGTTCGTTCTCGAGGCGTTGTTGCCTAGCTTCGAAGCGTACTCTGGCCTGGTCAGATTTTTGCTGGTCAGCACGTTGGTGTTTGATCTCACCTTTGGCGTGACGATAGTATTGCACCAATGGAATAGAGCTTGGACAAACAAATGAGCAGGCACCACACTCGATACAGTCGAATAAATTATGATGCTCGGCTTTTTCGTACTCTTGGCCGCGTGCAAACCAATATAGTTGTTGAGGCAGCAGTTCTGCTGGGCAAGCGTCAGCACATAAACCACAACGAATACAGGCTTGAGCAGGTGGCGCTAAAGGTAGCTCTTTTTCATTAGGTGCGAGTATGCAGTTAGTGGTTTTGACGACCGGAATCTCGGTGTCTGTCAGGGTGAAGCCCATCATCGGGCCACCCATAATCAAGCGTTCTCGTTTCGCAGCTTGATAGCCATATTGAGAAAGCAGCCAGTTGATTGGGGTGCCGAGTAGTACTTCGACATTGCCGCGTTGTTGAACTTGTAACCCGGTTAAGGTTGTAATACGAGAAATTAAAGGCTCACCAAAACGTACTGCGCGATAAATGGCTGCCACTGTGCCGACGTTCTGGCAAACAATGCCTATATCAGCAGGAAGTTTTCCGCTGGGGACTTCTTTGCCCGTGAGGATTTTGATTAACTGTTTCTCTCCACCAGAAGGGTATTTGGTTGGAATGACGCAGATTTCAATGTTGCTGTCTTGCGTAGCAGCTTTAAGCGCGGCAATGGCTTCAGGTTTGTTATCTTCAATGCCGATTAAGCAAGTTGTCGTCTGTAATACAGAAGCGACAATGTTCAGGCCTGCGACTACTTCATCGGCGCGCTCACGAAGTAAGCGATCATCAGACGTAATATAAGGCTCACACTCTGCCGCATTCAGAATTAAGATCTCAATATTGGCATGCTTGGGAGGTTGCAGTTTAATGTCGGTCGGAAAACCTGCGCCACCCATGCCCGCAATACCAGCCTGACGTACTTTTGCTTGTATCTCAGAGTTCGATAACTGTGTGACATCTTCACTCGGGCTGAGTGCACACCATTGATCCTGGCCATCGGGAATCAAGGTAAGGCATAAATCACTTTGGCCTGAAGGGTGAGCAATGGCCTGTTCAGAAATACTCTCGATGGTACCTGAAGTCGGTGCATGTAAATTTACACTAACGAAACCATCGGCTTCAGCAAGAAGTTGACCTTTTAGTACCTGTTGGCCAATGTCGACCATGACCTTACTTGCATTCCCAATATGCTGCTGTAGTGGCAGTATCAGTTTAGGCGGTAACGCGGCTTTGCTGATCGCGGTTTGGTTTGATAAAGACTTCATCTCTTGAGGGTGAATGCCCCCATGGAAGTCGGATAGATCACGTGTGCTGGCAATAATTTTTGAGGCGTGAGTGCTCGTCATTAATGTATCGCTCCCGTATTAGTCATACCTGGAGCTCTATCGGTTGCGATAATATTCGTATCTTTAGGCGAGTTCCAATGCCAGTCGCCAATACCCTGGTCCACCGGTACCATGTCGATGCAGTCAACCGGGCAAGGCTCTACGCATAAGTCACAGCCTGTACACTCGGATTCGATGACGGTATGCATGTGTTTTGCAGAGCCTAAAATGGCATCAATCGGGCAGGCCTGGATGCACTTGGTGCAGCCTATGCATTCAGGTTCGCGAATAACGGCGACCATTTTAGCTTTTTCTTCACCATGCTCGGCATCTAGCGGGGTGGCTTCGACATCTAACAAGTCTGCTAGGGCCTGAATGGTGGTTTCGCCGCCAGGCGGGCACTTGTTTATATCTTCGCCTGCGGCGATGCCTTCAGCATACGGCCGGCAGCCAGGGTGGCCACACTGGCCGCACTGGGTTTGGGGTAAGAGGCTATCGATTTCATCGACAATCGGGTTGCCTTCGACTTTAAAGCGAACTGAAGCAAAACCGAGTAAGGTGCCAAAAGCGAGGGCTAAACCAAGCAGTGCCACGATGGCGGTAAGAATAACGCTTAGTGCAATACTCATTTAAATATTCACCAGTCCAGTAAATCCCATAAAGGCAAGTGACATTAAACCCGCTGTGATCATACCAATGGCAGAGCCTTTGAAAGGGCTTGGAACATCTGCCACCGCGATGCGCTCTCGCATAGCGGAGAATAGAATTAAGACTAAAGAAAACCCGACTGCTGCGCCGAAGCCATACATAATTGATTCTACGAAACCATTCTGCTTTTTGATATTCAGCAAGGCGACCCCTAAGACGGCACAGTTAGTGGTAATCAAGGGGAGGAAGATGCCCAATACCCGATATAACATCGGGCTGGTTTTGCGTACCACCATCTCAGTGAACTGAACGACGACGGCGATCACCAGAATGAAGGTAATGGTTTGCAGGTATTCCAAACCTAAAGGCTCGAGCAGAAAAGTGAAAGCCAGGTAACTGCATACAGAGGAAAGTGTCAGTACAAAGGTGGTCGCGAGAGACATACCCATGGCTGTTTCGAGTTTGTTGGATACGCCCATGAAGGGACATAAGCCAAGAAACTGTACCAGTACAAAGTTGTTAACCAGAATGGTGCTGACCAATATCAGCAGATATTCACTCATATGCGTTCTCGTTCTGTCTTAGCTCATTATAGTTTGTTTTATTATGACCCGCTAAGGGAGGCGCCTTACTTAGCGCCCGTCGTTTCTTACATAATCCGCATGCCAGGTAAAGCACCGGCGTGAGGTTCTAATAACCAGATATCTTTTCCGCCTGGACCCGCGGCCAGTACCATGCCTTCTGATAGACCAAATTTCATCTTGCGTGGTTTTAAGTTTGCGACCATGACTGTCAGTTTACCGACGAGATCTTCAGGCTGATAAGCAGATTTGATGCCGGAGAAAACCTGCTTTTGCTCGGTGCCCAAATCAAGCGTGAGCTTTAATAATTTCTTGGCGCCTTCAACATGTTCAGCATTTTTGATTAAGGCGACGCGTAGGTCTACTTTGGCAAAATCATCAAACTCGATTTCAGGGGCAATGGCTTCGCCGCCAGGTAAATCTGCTGCACTGGCTTCAGTTGGTGCGGCTTTTTCAGCTTTTTTGCCTAATTGCATCTCGGCGGCAACGGCTTCTTTAGACGCCTCAACCATGACGCTGATTTTATCCAATTCAACGCGGGTCATCATTGGCTTGAACTTGTTGATCTGATGGCCCAATAATAATTCTGTACGTGCATTCCAAATCAGCTCAGTATTCAAAAACTTTTCAGCCTTTTCTGTCATCGCAGGTAATACCGGCGCCAGATAAGTCATCAACTGACGGAACATATTGATGCCGTTTGAACAAATTTGCTGGAGTTCAGCTTCTTTACCTTCTTCTTTGGCTATCACCCAAGGAGCTTTTTCATCGATGTATTGGTTGGCTAAATCTGCCAGTTCCATGATTTTACGAATAGCTTTACCAAATTCACGGCCTTCAAATAAGGCCGCAATTTCATCACCTGAATCAGTAAATTTTGCTAATAATTCAGTTTCCTGACATTCAGCTGATAGTTGGCCATCAAAACGTTTGGTGATAAAACCAGCGCAACGGCTAGCAATATTAACTACTTTCCCGACGAGATCTGAATTAACGCGCTGAGCGAAATCTTCAAGGTTTAAATCCAGATCATCGACATTTTGCGTCAGTTTTGCGGCAAAGTAATAACGTAAATACTCTGGGTTTAAGTGTTCAAGGTAGGTGCGAGCCTTAATGAAGGTGCCACGCGACTTGGACATTTTTTTGCCATTCACTGTCACGAAACCGTGGGCATGTACGGCAGTCGGGGTGCGGTAATTGGCGCATTTAAGCATGGCTGGCCAGAATAGGGCGTGAAAGTTAACGATGTCTTTGCCGATGAAATGATATAACTCGGTGTCAGCGCCCGCTTTCCAGTAGTCATCAAAGTTTAAGTCGTCGCGTTTATCGCATAAGTTTTTGAAACTCGCCATATAGCCAATGGGTGCATCCAGCCAAACATAAAAATATTTGCCAGCTTGGTTGGGAATTTCAAAGCCGAAATACGGGGCGTCGCGGCTAATGTCCCATTCCTGTAAACCCGAGTCTAACCATTCAGCGAGTTTGTTGGCAATTTGGGGCTGTAAAGTGCCGCTGCGGGTCCAGTCTTTCAGAAAGTCTGAAAATTCAGGTAGTTTGAAGAAAAAATGTTCGGAGTCTTTTTCAATCGGCGTCGCGCCTGAAATAGCCGATTTTGGATCGATCAAATCCATCGGATTATAGGTAGCGGCGCAAACTTCACAGTTATCACCGTACTGATCTTCTGCCTTGCATTTTGGGCAGGTGCCAATAACAAAACGATCTGCCAGGAATAATTGTTTTTCAGGGTCAAATGCTTGGGTGATCGAACGTGTGGCAATTTTTCCGTCTGCCAGGCAGGCTTCATAGATGGAGGCTGATAAAGCTTTATTCTCATCCGAATGCGTCGAATGATAGTTATCAAACTGAATTGAAAAGTCAGAGAAATCTTGCTGGTGTTCGGCGCTCATGTTGTTGATTAACTGCTCAGGCGTGATGCCTTCTTTTTCAGCGCGTAACATGATGGCGGTGCCGTGTGCGTCATCCGCGCAGACATAAGTGCATTGTTCGCCGCGAGATTTCTGGAAACGCACCCAGATATCCGTTTGAATATATTCCAGTAAGTGGCCTAAGTGGATAGGGCCATTGGCATACGGAAGGGCGCTGGTGACTAGTATTTTTCGCACAGACATCTCGACTCTTTTAAGTGAACAATAGATAGACTTTGGTTTCACCCTGAATGAAGAGGGTAAATCGGCGCTATCATACCTATCTATTGGATGATTTTCATCCCGAAGTAACAAATGACGTATTGATTCCTGGATAATAAGTGTCCTCGCCAGGATATCATCAGAGAATAGTGCGGCTTACATTAAAAACGAAAAACGATTAATATCCTCGCCTCAAAATTAGGATGATTTAAATTTAAGGAATAATCATGAAGTTTATGAAGCAAGCAGCAGTTTTAGCACTATCACTTTCAACGCTTAGTGGTGTGGTTCATGCCGGTGATGAGCACTTTTATGCCGGTATTAAGGCTGGGGCATTTATGGTTGATGTTCAGGGAGTGGACGATGCCACGCCTTTTGGTTTACAGCTCGGTTATGATTTTGGCGAAAATGTGTCTGTTGAATTTGAATATAATACCGGGGAAGCTGATCTTGGTGAATTCGCTGAAATGGATATTACCACCATGGCCATTTACGCGACTTATCGCTCAGAGGGCAATGCTTATGTCTTGGCCAAAATGGGTCTGCTAAAAGAAGAGCTGGAGGTGTCTCAATTTGGCCACTTGTCTGAAGATGCTGATGAATCGGGTTTAAGTTATGGTCTTGGTGGTGGTTTTAAGCTTGGCAACAAGCTAGCGCTAGAAGCTGAATATACCATTGTTGAGACAGATGTCAGCTATTTAGGTGTAACAGCCAGAGCCTTATTCTAGGCTTGAATTTTTACCCGAAGGTAAGTCGTTTTTACCTTCGGTATTAGGTCTGCTGGTCTAAATATCTTCTTTTTTGAATATTCCCTTATACTAGTTGTTTTTATCTACCCTCAAGCACGTCCTCAATGAAAGGAAATAAAATGTCTTCTATTAGTCAGCATGAATTGGAAGAAGCGGTTAAGTGTTATTCAGACCCCTATTTGAATAAGGATTTATATGCGTTTAATGCGGTTAAATCTTTAGAACTTGATGATGGCAAAGTGAAACTGGTCATTGATATGCCTTATGCCTGTGAGGGCATTAAAGGCGGTATGCGAGAGATTCTGGAAACGAACCTTGAATTTGTTGAGGGTGTGCAGAGTGTTGATATCCAGATCAATACTAAAATTGCTGTTCAAAAACCTCAGGGAGAGGTTCGGACATTGGACAGCGTTAAAAATATTATCGCGGTTGCATCCGGTAAAGGTGGCGTAGGTAAAAGTACCACCTCGGCTAATCTGGCTTTGGCCTTAGCGCAGGAAGGCGTGCGAGTGGGCATTTTGGATGCGGATATTTATGGTCCGAGCATGGGCATGATGCTAGGCATCCCTGAAGGACAACGACCCGAAACAGAAGAAGGCAAATATTTTGTGCCTATCGAGGCGCATGGCATTCAGGTCATGTCGATGGCCTTTCTGGTGGACAATAATACGCCTATGGTTTGGCGTGGTCCGAAAGTGAGTGGTGCTTTGTTGCAACTTACGACCCAAAGCTTATGGGATAATTTGGATTATTTGATAATCGATATGCCGCCAGGCACCGGTGATATCCAGCTTACCTTGGCACAGAAAGTCCCTGTCTCCGGTTCGGTGATCGTCACGACGCCACAAGATATAGCTTTGCTGGATTGTAAAAAAGGCATTGAGATGTTTCGTAAAGTGGATATCAATGTATTGGGTGTAATTGAAAATATGAGTGTGCACATCTGTTCCGCGTGCGGACATCATGAGCCGCTATTTGGCGAAGGTGGTGGCTCACGTATCGCTGAGGCTTATAATACCGAAGTGTTAGGGGAAATGCCTTTGCATAAGACGATTCGGGAGCAGATAGATTCGGGTACGCCGACTGTTGTGGCTGAGCCTGATAGTGAAGTGGCTTTATTATATCGTGATATTGCAAGAAAACTCTCTGCCAAGCTATCTCAACAAGCGCCTGATCCCCGGCATCAGTTCCCGAATATATCAGTTGTTAGTGAAAATTAAAGCGCAAAGAGTCAGCTTTATTTACAGTTTATAAGGTTTATGTTCTTTTTATAGCTGAATGTTAATTTCTTTTAGTTATAACTATTAGATTCTAAATAGCATTTTATATGATGGTGTGATTTTTGCTTTTAAGTGGAGTGCTTATTATAAGCATTAGTAGCCAAACCTTTTGAAAAAAGGGGACGGAAAGCCACGGATCTAAATTTGTTGCTAAATGGAGATGGCCGGGTTGCAGTCTTACTAACCTGAAACGAGAAAAAAGAAAATGTTAAAAAATCTATTAGCTAAAGTGGCTTTATTAAGCCTGCTAGCCGTATCATTCAACGCAAGCGCGATTGTGATTACGGATACAGTGAGTGTTGATAACTGGTTCAATGAAAGGTACGAGTCACGATCGTGGACTCATGATATTACTGATGACGGTTTCTCTATTGGAGATACGGTGACTTCAGCCGAGCTTTCGTTTGATTTATATGATGATCGAGACAGAAGGGGTGAGTGGGCACTTGTTATTATTGACCAGTTTGATTTTCAGGATGGCGGTTTGTTTGAAATAGATACTGAAATCCTAGGTCTTGAAGTTGGCTTATCTGGCTTATTATCGCTTAACTCTAACGGTACCTTAGACGTTTCGATTACGAAACTCAGGGGTGATTTCGGTCTTAGAGATGTTGTTTTATCGGCTAATGTGGTTTCAGCTGTTCCTGAGCCTGGCACTATAGCGCTACTAGGCTTCGGCTTGGTTGGTCTGGGTTTTGCTCGTCGTAAGCAAACAAAAGCATAGTAGTAAGCTTTGTTGGCTATGGTAGTAAGCTTTAAATGCAGTCGTAAGCTTAAAATATAGTCTTAAGCTTTCAAGTAAGTTAATAGAAGTCAGGATTTTCTTGGCTTTTATTAGCTTTAAATCAACTCTTCGGTTTTCTTGTTTTTCAGATTCATAGCTTTTTCTTCTTTTTTCTTCCTTCTCCTTTTTCTCTTTCTAGTCTGATTTCTGTCGAATTTTTGGTTTCAGTTACAAAAGTGTCAGTTGATTTTACATATTATTACAAAGGGCTGTAGGGCGGATTTGTGCTGAATATTTTGTTTTTTCTTGTGAGTCTTCATAGCAAAAGGCTGATGAAGTCTTATACTGAATGTATATTCATATTCTTATAAGGCGTATTGTAGTGAGGTATACCCTTGTATCCTTGTTGGTATTTTTGCTGTGCTTATCAGTAGATGTCTGTGCTCGCCTGCCTGTTTTATATCGTACCCAGTTACACCTGCTGACCTATGAAAGTCCGCCCTATGTTTATTTAACGGAGTCTCAGGGTTCAGGTGCTAACTCTGATAAGAAAGGTTTGGCTATTGAAGTGATTGACTCGATGATGGATAGGGCGGGTATTCCCTTCAGTTTGAGCATTGTGCCGGTCAAACGTGGCTTGATTATGACTGAGGCTCAGGCGAATACCTGTGTATTTCCGATAGAGCGAAGTCAGGAAAAAGAAGTTAAATTTACCTGGGTGAGTCCTGTAATAATTTCGCGTCATGCTTTTTTTAAGAAAAAGAATTCGATTTCCAAGCGAATTAAAACCTTAACAGATGCATTGCCTTACTCTGTTGGTAGCTATCTTGGAAGTGGGATAGGGGACTATTTGGAGTCTTTAGGCTTTAAGGTTGATTATGCTTCTGACAATACCGCCAATTTGAAAAAGTTAAATGCCAACAGAATAGAGCTCTGGGCCTCAGATGTGCTATCTGCAGCGTATATTTCTCAAGTGTCTAATGAGCCGCTAGGAGAAGCAGAGCTGGTTTTTTTCACGACCTTAAAATCTATGGCGTGTAATAGTGCTCTGTCAGCAAAAACCCTCGAACGACTCAATAAAACCTTACGAGATATGTATCGAGATGGCAGCATGGAGGAGATTCATAAGAATTTTGCTGCTAAGTCCAATTAAAAAAGCATAGAATATTCCCCCCCCAAAATAAAATTACACCTTATCTCTATCTGGAGCAATCTATGAAGTGGCTGCTGGCGACTGCAAAACCAATTAATCAGGCTGTAGAAGCGCAGGCTGTTGCATATCAGGGTCAATTGACTAAACCGCCAGGTTCACTCGGGCAGTTGGAGCAGCTTGCCACACAGTTGGCTGGTTTACAGGGTGTGCTCAAACCCTCTCTGGAGAAGGTGACTATACGCGTATTTGCCGGGGATCATGGGGTCGTCGATGAGGGTGTTTCTGCTTTTCCCCAAGTGGTCACTGGAGAAATGGTTAAAAACTTTTCCGCGGAAGGTGCTGCGATTACCGTGCTTGCATCGAGTTTGAAGGCTGATTTTGCTGTGATAAATATGGGGACTGTAGGTGAGTTACCTGAGTTGCCTAAAGTGCAGGATCAGCGAATTGCCCCTGGCACCCAGAATTTTTGTCAACAGGCTGCGATGACTGCAGAACAGCTGAGCAGTGCCTTGCTAGTTGGGCAGCTCGCTATTGTTGAGGCAATATCTGAGGCGTCGCAGCTATTTATTGGCGGCGAAATGGGTATCGGGAATACCAGCTCTGCTTCTGCCTTAGCGTGTGCCATTTTGGGCCAGCCTGCCTCTGCCTTAGTTGGTCGTGGAACAGGGGTAGATGATGCAGGTATGCAGCGTAAACAAGACGTTGTAACGCGGGCGCTTGAATTGCATGGTTTGACTACTAATTCAATTGAATTAGATCCTTTAGAGTGCTTGCGTTGTGTCGGTGGCTTTGAAATTGCTGGGTTGGTCGGGGCCTATATTGCCAGTGCTCAGGCAGGTATTGCGGTATTGGTTGATGGTTTTATCAGTTCAGTTGCAGCCTTAGTCGCAGTGAAAGTTAACCCATCGATTCGTCCCTGGTTATTTTTCTCGCATCAGTCAGCAGAGGCGGGTCATGTGATGGTATTGCAGGCTCTGGAGGCAGAAGCATTATTGTCATTAAATATGCGTTTGGGGGAAGCGAGTGGTGCGGCCCTTGCTACGCCATTAATGCAGGCGGCTTGTCGTTTACATGCCCAAATGGCGACATTTGAATCTGCTGGTGTGAGTGAAGTGTAAGCGTAGTAAAGTCAGTGGAAATAAGCAGCGAAAGCCGTGTGGCGCTATTTCATCAAGTATTAATCTCCTTTTTTGAGCAGGTAATTCACGAGGAGTCGTCTGTTATAGACCGGGTGGATGGTTTTGCGGGTGACGTTTTTTTTGAGTTGAAAAGTACTCACTTGGTGTTCAGTCTTTCTGGCCTGCATCAGTTATTGTTTGATGAAAGCATCGTGTCGTATAGTGAGTTTAAACGCTCGCTTTACAAAGGGAAGTTTAATGCTTCTTTAGCAGGCTTGGGCTTGAGGGTGGATGTGTATCGTGCGAGTGGAAAAGTTGCTACGAGTCTCTATCAACTGGTTTCGATCGGAGAGGTAAGCTCCTAGGGCAGAGAATCTAAGAAGTAGCACGAATCTGCTTGAAAAATCACCACTCTGGACGTACTATTGCCAGTTCGTTAATAGGTGCCCATTTAGAATGGGATAATCGGGAAGTATGGTTCTGTTTTGGCAGTCATTCCATCGCTGCCCCCGCATCGGTAATGAGAGATCTAGTTATTAGCTAGATAATTTGTTTGCATTAGCCACTGGTACTATTTATATAACGCGAGTTATATGCACTGGGAAGGCGTAAACAAAGCGATAGCTCTTTAGCCCGAAGACCGGCCTGTTTTGTTTATTTCTTTTTATTGGTACGGTGGGTACCTGGAGTGTAGTTATGTCTTCAAATATTATTTCAGCTCAATCAGTTTCTTCTAAAGTTACTTTATCCCCTTTGATGCAAACCTTCGGCGCACTTGTTTTTGGTGCCGCTGTTTTATTTGCTGTCGGTTTTATGCCAATGGATGCAGCACATAATGCGGCGCATGATACGCGTCACTCTCTTGCATTTCCTTGCCATTAATCAGCTTGCCGTAAATTATTGAGATCTGAAACTATCGGTCTTAAATTATTTGGTCTGACCCTCTTTAAGGGTAAATGACTAAACCGATATTGCCTGCATCTTGGTGGCTCGTGCTGAATATAGGCTCGCGAGTTCGTTTGCCTTAATGCTTATCAGTTTAATACTTAGCTGTATGTCAGGCTTTATCATCGCCAAAGTTGCTAACCCCTATTTATTGGAAATGTTTGTATGTTGTTTCGTCGAATTATTATTAATGCCTTATTTATTGGTTTTTTAAGTGGTTTATTGTTTACCGCTGTTCAATATGTAGGGGTCTCCCCTATTATTTTTGCGGCTGAAGAATATGAAGTCGCTGAGCCTGTAGTAGAAAAAACTGTAGTAGAAAAAACTGTAGTAGAAAAAACGGTAGTGGAAAAAGCTGTAGTAGAGCAGCAAGCCGCTGCTGTTCAAGATCATCATGCGGGTCAGGCCGTATCAGAGCATCATCATGCTGAGCAAGTCGTTGTGGCTCAGGAAACAGGACATCATCATGATGAAGAAGCTTGGGGGCCAGAAGATGGCCTTGAGCGAACTTTATATACCTTATTAGCTAATGTGCTGGCAGGTATCGGTTTCGCGGCCATATTGTTGGCAGTGATGAGCCAACTACAACTACAGGGCGTGACCAAATTATCAATAGTGAAAGGCTTTGCATGGGGCGCTGCCGGTTTTATCGCTTTCTTTGCGGCGCCGGGTATAGGCTTGCCACCTGAAATTCCAGGTATCGAGGCTGCACCGTTAGAAAATCGTCAATCTTGGTGGCTGTTAACGGTGCTTGCTTCAGGCATTGGAATCGGCACCTTGGCCTTTGCAAAAAGTTACTTTAAACTTATCGGCTTGGTATTGATTGCTGTTCCTTATTTAATTGGCGCACCACACCCGACAGGGCCAGAGTTTATGCATCCTGATGCTAATGCCGTGGCGATACTTACAGATTTGCATCACCAGTTTATTATAGCCAGTGGTATCACAAATTTGATTTTCTGGTTAGCTTTAGGCTCATTATGCGCTTGGGCCGTGAATCGTCACGTACTTGATAAACCGGTGCCTGATAAGCAAACGCTTGATAGTAAGTATGCTCAAGCCTAAAGCGATCATAAATTATCCCTTCACAGCTGTCGTAGGCCAGTTCTCCTTTAAACTGGCTTTGACGCTGACAGCCATCCATCCCGGTATAGGGGGGGTATTGGTCAGTGGACCAAGAGGCAGTGCTAAATCTACTTTAGCGCGGGCTTTGGCCGATATTTTACCCCCGACTTCAAATTCAGATGAAAGTCACTTCGTCACTTTGCCTCTAGGCGCGAGTGACGAGATGGTGACCGGTACGCTCAATCTTCAGCAAGTGTTGAATGAGAAAAAAGTTGAATTTAAACCAGGCTTGCTAGCAAAGGCTCATCAAGGTGTTTTGTATGTTGATGAAGTCAATTTACTCAATGATGCTTTGGTCGACTTACTTTTAGATGTGGCGGCGAGCGGTGTCAGTTGTGTTGAGCGCGATGGTGTGAGTCATCAACATGAAGCCGATTTTATTTTGCTTGGCACGATGAACCCGGATGAAGGTGAGCTAAGGCCTCAATTACATGACCGCTTCGGTTTGGCTGTTGATCTGTCGCCACGTTACAGTGTCGAGGAGCGGGTAGAGATTGTTCGCCGTCGTGAAGCCTTTGATCAAAACCCCGCTCTTTTTGCTAATAGATATCAAACTCAACAGCTCGACTTAATTGAGCAAATCAAGTGTGCTCGAAATAAATTGCCTGACGTGCTGTGTTCTGATGAGCTGAGGGTGATTATTGCTGAACGCTCAGAGCAAGCCAATGTAGATGGCCTACGTGCTGATATTATCTGGTTTCGCGCGGCTTTAGCGCATGCAGCCTTGCATGAGCGCAGCCAAGTGGCGCTTAATGATATTGATGCGGTCGAAGACTTAGTACTGACGCATCGACGTCAGTCTTCATCCAATTCGTCTCAAAATCAGCCGCCACCTAATCATTCACCTCAAAGTCCACCACCCTCAAATAATCAGCCGCCTTCTAATGAGAGCGACAAGGTCTCAAGCCCATATTCTCGTCCCGATAAGCAACAAGGCCGTTCGCATGGGCAGTGGGGAAGCATGTCGCCAGAAATTTTGAAAACAGAAGCGATTGAAGCTTTGCCTTTAACAAATAGCCTAAAAAAAGTCTTAGTGAATCAAAAGGCGATGAATCGCCTAGAAACAAACAGCTCTAAACAAAAAGGCGCAGGGCAAGGTGGCAGTTTTAGGGCTCAAGGTTTATCGACTTCAGCCAATTGGTTCGAAACCTTAGTTAACGCCGCCGGCAATTGGCCGCCAGAGAAACTTGCCTATCGTAAAAAACAATCCAGTCAGGCGACATTGCACTTTGTACTGCTTGACACTTCGGCATCAACCTTGGGTAGTCAGTTACTGTCACAGGCAAAAGGGGTGGTACTCCAAATTGCCAAGCAAGCTTATTTAAGTCGTGAACAACTTGCTATCTTAGGTTTTGGTAACGACAAACTTGAGAATATACTGCCGCGGGTGCGAGCGCCTAAGCAGATACGCCATACACTTGATCAAGTGAGTGCCGGTGGCGGTACACCGATTCGTGATGCTTTGCAGAATGCTCAAGGTTATTTATTAAATTTGCTGCGTAAAATGCCTGAACTGCTTATTAAATGTTACTTGATAACAGATGGCTGCAGTAAACAGCAGGTTCAAGATATTAGCTTACCGGGCGAATGCATGGTGATTGATATTGAGAACGCTTCAGTAAAGCGGGGTCGGGCAAAAGACATTGCACAAGAACTGGGTGCCGCATACTTAGCCCTTGCGAACTTTCCCTCTTCTTTTGACTCTTCTTTAGGAGGTGCTGCATGAGTATTCGTGCCACTCAATCAAACTCTGTGACCTGTGCCGCGCTCTTTTTAGCGGGTCCCGCATCTGGGCAGGGTAAAACCACCGTGACTTCAGCATTAGCGAGATTGTTGCGAAATCAGGGCAAGGTCGTTCGGGTATTTAAAACCGGGCCAGATTACTTAGACCCTCAAATTCTAGAGCAAGCTTCAGGTCAGCCGGTTGAACAGCTGGATATTTGGATGGCCGGTGAAGCTTACTGTCGGCAGCGTTTATTTGAAGCCGCTAAAACGGCCGATTTTATCTTAGTTGAAGGGGCAATGGGCCTGTTTGATGGTGACCCCTCGAGTGCCGATCTAGCCGCTAGTTTTGGTATTCCCATTGCGGTGGTGATGGATGTAAAAGGAATGGCGCAAACCGCGGCCGCCCTGATGAACGGATTGGCTACTTATCGTGACGATATAAAAATTCAGGGCTTGATTGCTAACCATTGCGGTACCGAGCGTCATGCTGAATTAATTCGAAATGCGCTGGCCGATGATATTCCTTTAATTGCGACTTTAGCGCGTGACCCTTCTATTGCCTTACCTGAACGGCATTTGGGTTTGGTGCAAGCCTCTGAAGCAAGAGAGTTGTTGGAAGAACGCTTCGAAGCCGGCGCGCAAAGCCTGCTACAAGGTTTTGGCTTGATCGATGCTAATGCCAGTTGTGACGATTGGCACTTTGCCGATGTGGTATTTGATGCTGAGCCGAGTCAATTGGTGCCACAACCTAAAACCCTTAAAGGCTTGAAGATTGCGGTCGCAAAAGACGAAGCCTTCAGTTTTATTTATCAGGCCAATTTAGACTTGTTGACTGCTTTGGGGGCAACTTACACATTCTTCTCCCCACTGCATGATGAAAGTATGCCCGAAGCCGATGGTCTTTGGTTACCTGGGGGTTACCCTGAATTACATGCCGGGGGTTTGGCTAAAAATACCTCGATGTTGCAGTCAATACAGGCCTTCTTTAGTTCGGAACGACCCATTCTAGCGGAATGCGGTGGTTTTCTTTATTGCCTGGAAACACTCACGGATCTCGAAGACTTAAGCTATCCAATGCTGGGTTTGTTGAATGGCCAGGGTGCCATGCGGGGTAAACGGGGTTGTCAGGGCATGCAAACGGCGGTTTTGCCTGAGGGTGAGTTACGGGGGCATGCGCACCATCGCTCACGAAGTTTTGATATGCAAGCACCAATAAGTTTCGCGCGTCGTCAGCGTCATGCTGCACCGGGCGAAGCTATTTATCGCGATAAGGGATTGACGGCGAGTTACTTACATTTATTTTTCCCAAATAATCCAGAAGCGGTTGGTCAGTTATTTTCACTTGCCAATAGTCTTCAAAAAGAAGCGGAGTTCTCTCATGCTAGTTAGCCCTTTGGCGATGATGGCTGCAGGTTTTACCTTTGGTTTAGTGCATGCGCTGGATGCAGATCATGTGATGGCTGTTTCAGCACTGAGTAACCGGAAACCCGGCGTGCTGAAATCGCTACAATTTTGCTTGAGCTGGGCCTTGGGTCATGGTGGCACCTTATTGCTACTGGGGGGCTTATTTTTCGGTCTCGGCTTTCAGCTTCCTGAAAGTATGCAAGTTCTAGCCGAAGCGAGTGTAGGGCTTTTGTTGATTGTCATCGGGTGCTTCAGTTTATGGCGTATCCGCAAGCAAAAGCTACAGCTTCAAGTGCACCGCCACGGTGATGTGGTGCATACGCATTGGCAACAAAGTGCAGCCAAAGATTCTCACGGCTCAGCTGTTCATAATAGCTCTGTTTCAGTTTTAGATACTGAACCTACCGGAAAAAATCAGCTGAGCAGTAAGCACACTAAAGATTCGCATGCGCCGGTCATGGTAGGCATGCTGCATGGTCTTGCAGGCAGTGCACCGGCTTTAGCCTTGGTGCCGGTATTGACGAGTAACGGCTCTTTTCAGGGGCAGTTTGGTATTGCGCTGGCTTATTTATTAGTGTTTTCATTAGGTGTGTTATTTTCGATGGGGCTGTTTGGGCTCGGTTTGGGTTTGATGCAGCAACGCTTGCAGTCTGTTAGTTTGCGTTTGTTTCAATACAGCCAGTACCTGATCGCGTCAGCATCTATCCTATTTGGAGGCTTTTGGCTTAGCCAGTCGCTATGATCGCTTATGTGGCCAGAAAGTGAAGAGCAGCCTAAAAAACTACGCACAGGCCTAACAACCGGAACTTGTGCCACAGCGTGCTGTGTTGCAGCGGCGCAGTTGTTATTAGCCGAAGATGAACTATCTGGTAAAAATATAGCGGGTATTGAGTTAGTAGGTAAAGCATTAGCGGACAAAAGCTTAGTAGATAAAACCTCAGAAAGTGAAGCCTTCAACTTAGAGGCTACTGAAGTAGAAATAAGCCTACCAAGAGGCAAAAAAGTAAGGCTGCTTATCTGTGAGCGAAGTTGCTCTGAGTATGTCGCAACAGCCGCGACCATTAAGGACGCGGGTGATGACCCGGATGTTACTCACGGGGCTAAAGTGAGTGTCTCGCTCAAACTTAGACCGGAAACCGGTGTACAGTTTTTCGCTGGTGAAGGTGTGGGCACGGTCACACGTGAAGGCTTGGCATTAGCCGTCGGTGAGCCTGCCATTAACCCTGTGCCACGAAAAATGATGACTCAACATTTAGAGTCAATGGCCGAGTCTTATGGTTATTCAGGTGGTTTTGATGTCACTGTCGAAATTGCTGACGGTGCAAATCTTGCGCTGAAAACAATGAATCCGCGTTTAGGTATTTTGGGCGGACTCTCAGTACTCGGAACAACGGGCATTGTAAGGCCATTTTCATGTTCCGCTTATATTGCGTCTATTCATCAGGGAATTGATGTCGCCAAAGCGAATGGCGTGGGGCATATTGCTGCCTCAACGGGAAACCAAAGTGAAGCCGCGATTCGAGATAAGTATCATTTGCCTGAAATGGCTTTGATCGAAATGGGTGACTTTGCCGGTGCTGTTTTAAAGTACTTAAAGAAGGTGCCGATGGCTCAAGTGAGTATTTGTGGGGGCTTTGGTAAAATTAGTAAATTGGCAAAAGGCCACTTGGATTTACATAGCCGGGCTTCAGCCATCGATTTTACTTATCTGGCTGAGTTGGCTAAAAACGGCGGTGCCAGTGCAGCGTTAATTGCCCGGATTACCCAAGCCAATACCAGTATTGAAGCGCTAAAATTGTGTCAGAACGAGGGCGTTGATTTGGCGAGTTTAGTTTGTCAGGATGCCTTGATGCAGGTGCGCCGAATTGTGCCAGACACTGTCGAAGTAGATTTATGGGTGGTGAATCGCCAGGGTGAAATGGTAGGCTCCGCGTCATGAGGTGTATATTGATTTTGGGGGGGACTGCTGACGGTCGCCATATTGCAGCCGCCTTAGATGAGAAAGCGTATTCGCTTATCTATAGTGTGGCGGGCTTAGTCAGACAGCCAAAGCTTAATTGTGAGGTGATTAGTGGTGGCTTTTCTCAATATGGCGGTTTAGAAAGCTATATCAATAGTAAGAGTGAGCCTTCAAAGGGGGGAGCGAAAAAAATAGCGGCTATTTTGGATGTGACCCACCCGTATGCGCAAACGATGAGTAATATCGCGCGAGACAGTGCAAAAACGTGTGGTATCCCTTATTGGCGTTTCCACCGTTTGGCATGGCAAGCTGAGCCTGAAGATAAGTGGCGAAATTATGAAAACTGGGCTGATCTATTAGTTGATTTACAGGATAAAAAATCAGTCTTTTTGACGGCGGGGCAAATCCCTGAGTCAGCATTAAGTACTCTGGATGCTTATGGCAAACAGGGTCAGCAACAAATATTAAGAACCGCCGTGAAGCCGGCAATGACTTTACCGCCGTCTATAAAATGGCATAAGGCCATTGGCCCTTTTGCATTAGACGATGAAAAAGCCCTTATGCAGGCGCATCAGGTGGATGCTTTAGTATCAAAAAATAGTGGTGGTCATTCGACACAGGCCAAGTTATTTGCTGCCAGGCAATTAGCGATACCTGTGTTAATGTTTACCCGACCAGAACTTCCTCCGGCTGATGAGGAGTTTACTGAAAAGAATGAATGTATCGCGTTTATAGATAAGTACATGACAAAGAATGCAGGCTAAGTCGTTATGGAAAAACTAAGTAATGGAAAAACTAAGTAATGGAAAGTGTCGTAACGGCAAATAAATAGCGGTATGCAAACAATTGATGAGAGATATTGAGGAAGATAAATGACAAACGAAACTGAAAAACCGGCGATCTTATTTGTGGGTCATGGTTCGAGAGATGACGAAGCCGTCGAAGAGTTTTATCAACTAGCAGGGCATTTTCGTGAGCGCTTTCCTGACCGTTTGGTTGAAACCGGTTTTCTTGAGTTTGCCAAGCCGATTATTGCGGATGGTATCGAAGCCTTGAAGTCTCAGGGAGCTAAGTCGATTCAGGCGATTCCCGGCATGTTGATGGCCGGTGGTCATGCTAAAAATGATATACCGAGTGAGCTAAATGCGCTGCAACAAGAGCTCGAAATCAGTATAGAGTACGGCACAGAATTAGGTGTTAACGCCAAAATGGTACAAGCCGCTCAAGCGAGAATTGAAGAAGCTGAAGCGCAAATGACTGCGCGTATTTCTGCGGAGTATAAGCGCGAAGATACGCTGTTGGTCGTCGTGGGTCGGGGTGCTTCAGACGCTGATGCCAACTCAAATATTGCTAAGATTACCCGCATCCTTGAAGAAGGTATGGGTTTTGGTTGGGCAACCACCTGCTTTAGTGGTGTTACCACGCCTTTAGTGCCTGACTGCCTTGAGCGTGCGCATGGTTTAGGTTTCAAGCAAGTGATTGTGTTTCCTTACTTCCTGTTTACCGGGCGTTTAGTGAAGAAGATTTACCAATGGGCTGATGACTATGCTGCCAAGCATCCTGATGTCACCGTAGTAAACGCGCCTTATTTGAATGACCACCCGAAAGTGATTGATACCTTTGTTGAAAAGTTTGAACAGATCTCCGAAGGTAATGCCAATATGAACTGTCAGTTATGTCAGTATCGGGTACAAATTGTCGGTGCTGAGCACAAGGTCGGTACGCCACAAGAGAGTCACCATCACCATGTTCAAGGCATAGGTACAGATCATGAGCATGGACACAGTCATTCACATGACCACGCTCATAGCCATTCACATGACAAAAGCTAAGCTCTAATCGTATGAAGACAAGTAACTTTGACTACCAAGCCGACCCGAAAGCGATTGAGCAAGAAAGTTTTCGGCAGATACGTGAGCTGACTGATCTTTCTTCTTACTCCTTACCGGAGCAGCAAGTGGTGATGCGTATCGTGCATAGTTTGGGCATGCCTGAGCTGGCTGAGCAAGTATTTTTTAGTCAGCAGGCTTGTCAAAAAGGCTGTGAAGCATTAGCTGAGAATAAACCCATACTCTGCGATGTCGAAATGGTAAAACAAGGTCTGACCAAGCGCATGCTCAGTGCAGAGCCTTTATGTTTTCTAAATGATCCGCGTGTGCCTGAATTAGCTAAAGCCAAAGGGGATACCCGCTCTATGGCTGCTCTAGAATTCTGGCAGCCCTATCTTGAAGGTAGCGTGGTAGTGATTGGTAATGCGCCGACGGCCTTATTTCGTTTAATGGAAATGCTACAAGCGGGTTGCCCAAAACCTGCTCTGATCATCGGTATGCCGGTTGGCTTTGTGGGCGCCGCTGAATCAAAGCAAGCGCTGTGGGACTTACATCAGGATCTAGGTATTGAGTGTATTACCCTGCTAGGGCGTCAGGGTGGTAGTGCCGTGTCTTCTGCGAGTTGCAACGCCTTATTGCGCTGCAATGTCGGAGAACTCTATTAATGACAGCTGAAAATAAGCTTGAGCAAGCCGCACTTAAGAGCGATTTGTCGATTCATATTATTGGCTTAGGGGTGACGCAGCGGGCTGAACTAGATACCCCAGCGCGAGACGCTTTAAGCTGTGCTAGCTGGGTGATTGGCTCTGAAAGGCAGTTGGAAGTGATTGATCACTTACTTGATAGTCAAGTAAATAAGAAGTGTCTTCCGCCTTTACGAGAATTATCAACTTGGTTGCAAGCTAAAAGTCAGTCGCCTGATGCGGATAAACAAATTGTGGTGCTGGCTTCAGGCGACCCTCTTTTCTACGGTATTGGACGCTGGTTCTCAAAACAGTTTTCGGCAGAAGATCTACATTTCTATCCGGCTGTTTCGAGCATTCAGGCCGCCTGTCATGCGCTTGGTTTAGCTTTGCAAGATGCCGAGGTACTGAGTCTTCATGGCCGACCTTTAGCGCAAATTCGTAAGACGCTTAAACCTTTTCAAACGCTCATCGTTTTGAGTGATAAGCAGAGTCGCCCTCAGGCTTTGGCGCAAGAATGTCTGCAGGCAGGCTTTTTGGATGCGACCATCACGGTGTGTGAAACACTGGGTTATGCCGAGCAGCGTATTACCAACTTTAAGGTAAAAGACTTGTGTAAGTCTGATCAGCACTTTGATCCTCTGCATGTGAGTGTGATTAAGACGGATAAAGTCAGTCAGGCTGAGGTAGTGAACTTACCGAGTTTTCCGGGCATTCCTGACGAGGCATTCGTCACCCACGCTGAACCGGGCAAAGGCATGTTGACCAAACGTGAAGTGCGTTTGACGATACTCTCCTTGATGCAAGCGAATAATGCCGATGTGATTTGGGATATCGGCGCCGGCTGTGGCTCGGTGGCCATTGAGTTGGCTTACTGGAACAAATATGTACAGGTACATGCTATTGAGCATCATGCAGATAGAGTCGCGTGCCTAGAACAAAATCGCGCGCGCTTTGGTGTGGTATCCCAACTAAATATCATCAATGGCAGTGCGCCTGAGTGTCTTGCAGATTTACCCTCACCGAGTAAAATTTTTATTGGTGGCAGTGATGGCCACTTGACTGAGCTGTTGCAACTGGCTTGGGAGACATTACCTGTCGACGGTATATTAGTCGCCTCGGCGGTAACCGAAAATTCCAAGCAGCACTTGATGAGCTTTATGCAAAACAGAGAGTGTGCACAAGATAGTGAGTTGGAAACCCTACAGATTGCAGTGAGTAAGGGTAGTCAGCTAGCAGGGCACTTAGTCTATCGCCCAAGCTTGGCGGTGAGCCTATTTAAATTTACTAAGCGCCTAGTGGCTCAATCATGACAAATACGGTGGCTCAATCATGACATATACGGTGGCTCAATCATGACCAATACATCTTCTACAGGATGCTCAACAATTTCTACAGAGCAACAAAAAACAGGTGTTTTTTATGGTGTCGGCGTGGGGCCGGGTGACCCTGAATTAATTACCTTGAAGGCCGCCAGGTTAATCGAAAATGCAGATGTTATCACCTACCTGGTGAATAAGGCTGGTAACTCGCAAGCACGTATGATTGCGAAAGACGTGCTTGGCGAGAATCAAAAAGAACTGCCGATTTATATGCCGATGTCGGATGATCCAAGTGTCGGTGATGAAGTATACAATCACGCCACGATCGAGATAGAAGCTTATTTGGCTCAAGGCTTGAACGTCATTTTCTTGTGTGAAGGTGACCCACTATTCTTTGGCTCTTTTGCCTATTTACTGGCGCGCATTCAAGACAACTTTAAATGTATCTCGGTGCCGGGTATTTCGTCGCCTCATGCTGCATCTTCCGCTTTGAATCTGCCCTTAACCATGATGAAAGAGTCTTTTTCGGTGATTAGTGGCCGTCATGAGGATGAGATGATTGAGCAGGCACTGAGGCAATTTGATAGTGTCATTATCATGAAAGCAGGTCGTGCTAGACCTCGTTTACTGAGTTTATTGAACAAGACTAAACGTAGTGCCGATGCTTCTTATCTGGAATATATCGGGCGTGAAAATGAATGCATTGTGAACGATATATCGAGCTTGGATGCCGAAGAAAAAGGCCCTTATTTCTCATTGTTCATTATTACCCGGCGTGCTGCGGAAGTGAATAACAAGGGTAATAGCAGCAGCGCTAAGCAAGCAAGTGCACGTCGTTCATGATACGCATTGTTTCTTTAACTGAAGCAGGGCAGAAACTGGGTGCACGGCTTCAAAAACAGCTCGCAAACAGTGAATCTTGGTATAAGCCAAAACCCTTTACTGAGCAAGTGCAAGCCGCCTTCCAAAAGGGCGATGCGCTTATTCTAATTTGTGCAACAGGCATTGCTGTGCGTACTTTGGCGCCGGTATTGAAGAGTAAAATGCAAGATCCCCCGGTTTTAGTATTGGATGAACGAGGGCAGTTTGTGATCCCGCTGTTATCGGGTCACGAAGGTGGAGCCAATGACTGGGGTGAGGATGTGGCGACTTTGTTAGACGCTGAATTAGTCAGTACCACGGCGAAGCCTTATTTGAAACCGGTTTATACCATTGGCATGGGGTGTGAGCGACATTGTCCTATTGATTATTTGCAGACTTTATTAGAGGCATGTTTGCTGCAAGCGAGCCTTGAACTTGAACAAATTCAAAGCATTAACAGTATTGATATCAAAGCCGATGAGCTGGCTTTGATAAACATGGCGGCTCAGCTGGCTTTGCCCTTTGAGACTTGGGATAAAACCCAACTGTCGAGTGTCGAGTCACTCTTAAGTACGAAGTCGGATTATATTTTTAAGACGGTCGGTGTTTATGGTGTGGCTGAGTCAGCCGCTTTATTTGCCGCGACAACATTAACCGGAGAGCCGGCAGAGTTAGTCTTGGTTAAACAGAAGAATGCTAAAGCTACCTGCGCCATTGCACGTAGTTTTCCAGATTATAAGTAAGCAGCTTTTCAGGGCTTTAGTAAGTATTTTTTTAACGCTCTAAGCAAAAAAGAGCAGCTAAAACGAACACCAAAATTTGAACGGAAGAATGAGAACATAATGAGTCAATTATATTTAGTCGGCATGGGGCCGGGCGATAGTGAGTTAGTTTCACCAAAAGCAATTAAAGCGATTAATAACTGTAGCGACCTGGTCGCTTATGGGCTCTATCTCGACCTGTTGGGCGAAATTTGTAAGAATAAAACTCATCATGACCTACCTTTAGGTGAAGAGATCGGTCGGGCTAGACTGGCGCTTGAACTGGCGGCCAGTGGTAAAACCACGGCGCTGATCTCCAGTGGTGATATTGGCATTTATGCCATGGCGACTCTGGTTTATGAATTACTCGATCAGCAAATCAATGGCACAGCCAAAGATGATCATCCTGAATGGTTAGATGTTGAAATTGAAGTTATTCCGGGAATATCTGCGATGCAAGCCGGTGCCGCGCGCGCCGGTGCAATGTTAGGCCATGATTTTTGCACCATCTCCCTATCTGATTTGCTAACTCCCTGGGAAACCATAGAAAAGCGTATTCACAGTGCCGGAGCAGGCGATTTTGTTGTGTCATTCTATAACCCAGTATCGAAGAAAAGAGACTGGCAGCTGAATACCGCACGCGATATTTTACTGAAATATCGTCCGGCCGAAACGCCAGTACTCATTGGGCGTCAACTCACCCGAGAAGATGAGAATATCACGATCATTACACTGGCTGAGCTCGATGCTAAAGATGTCGATATGTTCACCTTAGTAATGGTGGGTAATAGTGAGTCGCGCTGTATTGAATATGAAAATCATAATGCACAGAAACAGCAGTGGGTTTATACCCCGCGTGGTTATAAAAAGAAATTAGTGTAAGGAAGGCAATATGACTGTTTATTTTGTAGGTGCTGGCCCTGGTGACCCTGAGTTGATTACCGTTAAAGGCCAGCGTTTGATCGAGCAAAGCCCGGTGATTCTATATGCAGGCTCTCTGGTGCCACGTGAGATTCTAAAAAATGTTGAAGATAAGGCCGAGAAAATTATCGATACGGCCTCCTTAGATTTGGATGAAATTCTTGCACATATAGAACAGGCCCATACTGAAGGTAAAGATGTGGCGCGTGTTCATTCGGGTGATCCCTCAGTTTATGGTGCGATTGGTGAACAGATTCGAAGGCTTGAAGTGCTCGGCATTGATTTCGAAATCATTCCAGGTGTGACCGCAACATCAGCATCGGCGGCATGGTTAGGCAAAGAGCTGACCTTATCGGGTGTGTCTCAAAGCATTATCATGACCCGTTATGAAGGTAAAACACCGTTTCCTGAGCGGGAACGTTTACCCGAACTTGCCCGTAGTGGTGCGACACTAGCGATACATCTGGGTGTGACGCGCATACATAAAATTGTCGAAGAGTTAATACCGCACTATGGCGCAGATTGCCCAGTCGCTGTGTGTTATCGAACTTCATGGCCAGATCAAGACAAAGTTACCGGGACCTTGGCTGATATTGTCGACAAGGTAAGAGCGAAGAAATTTACTCGCACCTCTCTGATTTTGGTGGGCCATGTATTAGGCACCACGAACTTTGATGACTCGTATCTTTATGATGAAAATCAGGCTCATGTTTATCGACCAAAAGTAAAACCAAACACGCCTCGTACCGTAAAACGCCAGGCCATCGACTCTGAATAAAACGTCTTTGGTTATTTATGTTATGAACAACTATTATTCGAATTCTTGAAGGAACATCCATGCAACTGAACAAAATTCCTGCCACGATAGTTACCGGTTTTTTGGGTAGCGGTAAGACCACACTATTATCAAATTTATTGAAACAAGCCAAAGGCAAGCGTATTGCAGTGATTGTAAATGAATTTGGTGAGCTGGATATCGATGCCGACCTACTACGCAGCTGCCCTTTGGATTGTGACGATGAGTCAGGCGAAACCAAACAGGCAGAGAATGGCATCTACGAACTGGCGAATGGTTGTATCTGCTGTACGGTAGAAGAAGAATTTTTGCCGGTGATGAAACAGTTGGTAGAACGCCGCGATGATATCGACCATATCCTGATCGAAACCAGTGGACTGGCCTTACCCAAACCGCTTGTTCAAGCGTTCAACTGGCCTGAGATTAAACAGCATTGTACGGTTGATGCCGTGATTACCCTGATCGATGGCCCTGCTGTTGCAGCGGGTCGTTTTGCGGAAAATGTTGAACAAGTTGAAGCGCTGCGTGCCGCGGATGAGAATCTAGATCATGACCCGACGCTGCAAGAGTTATTAGATGATCAACTGAGCGCCGCAGATCTGGTCATCGTCGGTAAGAATGATTTACTTGATGACGCGCAACGTGCGCGAGTTGAGCAAGTTGTATCGGCGAAAGTACCGGCTTCTGTCAAAACCATTTATACCCGTAAAGATGCGAATAACGACTCTGGTATTACCCAAGGTAAAGACACCCAGACAGCTTTGTCTCTAGAAACCATTATGGGCATCGATGCTGCAACAGAGCAACGAATTGAAGCAGTGGCGACTCATCATGATCATCATCATCACCACGGTGAGCATCATGAACATGCCCATGATCACTTTGACTCTTTTGTGATTAAACTGGGCGAAGTAGATAGCACTAAACTTCAAAACGTCATGAAAACCTTGTTGGAAAAGCATAATATTTACCGTGCAAAAGGTTTTGCCGCGATTCCGGGTAAGCCGATGCGTCAGGTATTACAAGCTGTCGGTAAACGTATGGATGTGTACTTTGACCGCCTCTGGGAACAAGGCGAAGAACGAGCGTCAAATTTGGTTTTCATCGGTAAAGAGCTGGATAAATCTGTGGTCACAGATGCACTGGCAAGCGCACAGGTTGAGATAACAGCCTAATGCACTTGTTTGCAGCTAAGCCAGGTGGTTTCGTCGATGATGAAGGTATCATTGATCTGGAGCAAAGCCCTGCGGATATTGTGATTTTATCCGCAGCGGATAGCAGCTTGAGTGCCTTAGCGGGTGCTGCAAACGATCTTCCTGATGACTTCCCAAGCATTCGCCTGGCTAACTGGATGCATTTACGCAAGCCTGCCGCCTTTGATCTGTACCAAGATAAGGTCTTGGATGATAGCTCGGTAGTGGTGGTATCGTTATTAGGCGGACAAAGTTATTGGGAATATGGCTTCGAGCGTTTGCAAACTTGGGCTAGTGAGGGTTTAAAACGTACCCTGATTATCGTACCCGGTGACGATGCCGAGGACAGAGAGCTCTTTGCAGCATCGACGGTATCAGCCGCTGAAGCCACTCGAATCTGGCGTTTCTTACGTGAAGGGGGGCTGGATAACAGCGAGCATCTTTTTAAATGCCTCGCGAGTGAATACCTTTCGCTGAGTGATTCAGCGCTTAACGCTACGCCATACCCATGGCATGAGCCACAAGCTTTACCAAAAAGTCTGATATATCTTCCCTCTCACGATTCATTAGAGACTAAAAAGGAGCTAGGCGCGACTCTGAGTGAATGGCAGCATTGGGTGCTTGGTCCAGAAAAAATAAACAGCACTCAAAAAGATGGCTCTGTTTGTGTCGTGGTGTTTTATCGCAGTCACCTACAAAACGCCAATACCGCGATGTTTGATGACTTAATCGGCTGTTTACAGACAGAAGGTTTAAGGCCGCTTCCCGTCGCCATTAGCTCTCTTAAAGACGGACAATCGCTGGCCTTGATCAATCACTTGATTCAAACAACACAGGCCGCTTTAGTGCTCAATACCACTGGCTTCGCCAGTCAGTCGGCTTCTTTAGCCGGGACTGAATTTTCGGCTGCAATGGAAGCCGGGCCATCACAGTTTAAATCACCTTTTGTTAATAATGTGCCGGTCATTCAGGCCATGCTTTCAAGTACTTTGGAAGAAGATTGGGCCGCCAGTACACAGGGTTTGAATAGCCGTGATTTGGCGATGCAGGTGGTGTTACCCGAGATGGATGGGCGCATTATTTCACGCGCGATCAGTTTTAAAACCGAAGACAAATTTAATCAGCGTTGTGAAACCACGGTGGTGCGTTATGCCTTACATCATGAACGTGCCCAATGGTTGGCAGGTCTAGTAAAACGTTATGCTGAGCTGAGCTTAAAGCCGAATAAAGAAAAACGCATCGCCTTGATTCTGGCTAACTACCCAACTAAAGATGGGCGCATTGGTAACGGTGTCGGTTTAGATACGCCTGCATCGACGTTAGCTATTCTTAAAGCCTTAAAACAAGCGGATTACCCCATAGATGTGCTGCCTGAGAATGGCACGGCATTAATCGAAGCATTGATGGGCAGCATTACCAATAACCCCAATACTTTGCACCATCTTCCTTGCTGGCAGAGCATCGGACTTGATGAGTATATGCACCATTTCACAGCGCTGCCTAAGGCCAATCAAGAAGCAGTTATGGATCAGTGGGGTAGCCCCGAACAGGACCCTAAATTCCGGCAAGGGCGCTTAATGATTGCGGGCATTCGTTCAGGTGAAACCTTTATTGGTATTCAGCCTGCGCGCGGTTTTGACCGTGATTTGCTCGCTAATTACCACGACCCCGATCTGGTACCGCCACATAGTTATTTAGCGTTTTATTTCTGGTTGCGTCATGAATATCAGGTCGATGCGCTCATGCATGTCGGTAAACATGGCAACTTAGAATGGTTGCCGGGTAAAGGCTCTGCATTGTCAGGCGAGTGTTGGCCTGATCTTATACTGGGTCCTATGCCGCACTTCTATCCCTTCATCGTGAATGACCCAGGTGAAGGCTCGCAAGCCAAGCGACGCACCCAGGCGGTGATTATTGATCATTTGATGCCGCCCATGACCCGTGCTGAGACTTATGGTGATCTCGCCGAACTAGAAGCTTTGGTGGATGAGTATTATCAGGCCATGGGCATGGACGTTCGGCGTGAAACTTGGTTGCGTGACAAAATTCTTAAGCTTATTCGAGAGACCCATATTCTTCAGGAATTATATCCAACGAGTGCAGCAAAGAGTGACACAGAAGCGGACGACGCGGTGCTTGAGAAACTCGATGCTTACTTGTGTGATATTAAAGAAGCCCAGATACGCCATGGATTACATATTTTGGGCGCTTTGCCAAAAGAGGGCAAGTTAGCAGATACTTTAGTCGCCTTGTTACGCCTCCCCCGAGGTGGCGAGCCACAAGATCAAGGTATCTTGCATAATATAGCCGATGATCTGAACTTGATGGCGGGAGATGCTGGATTTGACCCACTGCTTGCCGATGCTCAAGCCTGGCGTGGTGATCGCCCAGAAATACTTCAGCAAATAGATGCGGCAGACTGGCGTACCCATGCTGATACGCGTGAACGTTTAGAGTTGCTGGCCTTGGAATGGGTACAGGCCTACCTGATCGATCAATACCCGATAGATGAATTAGCCGCGTCTTTCCCTAGCACTAAAGCTTTACTTGGTTTTGCGCAAGAAAAGCTAATGCCTGCCTTGGCCTTAAGTGCAGAGTTGGAGCTTCAGTCATTGGTTCAGGGTTTAAGTGGCTATTTTGTACCGCCTGGACCGAGTGGCGCTCCCACGAGAGGACGCTTAGATACCTTGCCAACGGGGCGAAACTTTTTCTCCGTTGATAGTCGTGCGATTCCTTCTCCAGCCGCCTGGGCGATTGGTGAAAAGTCAGCACAGGCTTTGATAGAACGTTACCTTCAAGAGCAGGGTGATTACCCTAAACAATTAGGTTTATCTGTTTGGGGCACTGCCACAATGCGCACGGGTGGGGATGATATTGCGCAAGCCTTCGCCTTGATGGGTGTTAAACCCGTATGGGCCGTGGGTTCGCATAGAGTGGTCGATTTTGAAATCATTCCCGGCATGCTGCTAGGGCGGCCGCGAGTGGACGTGACGCTTCGGGTCTCCGGCTTCTTCCGCGATGCATTTTCCAATGTGATGCGTCTCTATGATGCTGCCGTACAAGCTTTGGCAGAACTTGAAGAGCCCGGAAATGAAAACCATATTCGTCGGCATGTACAAGCTAGAACGCAAACACTATTAGCCGAAGGCTTGCCGCCAGAGCAAGCGTATCGTGAAGCCAGTTATCGGGTATTTGGCAGTAAGCCGGGTGCTTATGGTGCCGGTTTACAAGGATTGATTGATGAGCGTTGCTGGGGCGAAAAGAGTGATCTGGCCGAAGCGTATGTCAGTTGGGGGGGGTATGCTTATGGCGAAGCACAAAGTGCTGAAAACGGCGGCGAAGGCGAAAACGGTGGCGTTGCGAGCCAGTTTGGTACGCAAGCTGCTTCGGCCTTTGAATACCAGCTCTCACAATTAGAGGCGGTGGTACAGAATCAGGATAATCGAGAGCATGACCTGCTTGACTCGGATGACTACTACCAGTTCCAAGGGGGAATGGCGAATGCCGTCAATGTGTATCGGGGTCAGATGCCGGTTATTTTTCACGGCGATCATTCCAACCCTGCTGCGCCGAAAATTCGAACTTTAAAAGAAGAGCTAAATAGAGTCGTGCGTTCACGGGTGTTAAACCCCAAATGGATCTTTGCGATGCGTGAACATGGTTATAAAGGGGCCTTTGAAATGGCGGCGACGGTTGATTACCTTTTTGCCTATGATGCGACCACAGACCTGGTTGATGACTATCAATATCAACAAGTGACCGAAGCCTTGATTATGGATCCGGCGAATCAGGAATTTTTACGACAGCATAATTTGCCTGCTTTGGAAGAAATGACCGAGCGCATGCTCGAAGCAACGCAGCGTGGTATGTGGCAAGCCGATGAAGCTGATACTCAAGCCTTGCAGGATTTACTGCTCGATATTGATGAAGAGAAAGAGCGAAGTATTGAGCAATGAAACTAAATAATAAACTCCAGCCGTTGCTGATCGCCATCCAATTTTTGAGCAGTATTCCGGTGGGTAAGATGCCGATGCCAAAAGAGCAGGATATCGGCGCCTCATTAACTTATTACCCTTTGGTCGGCGTCGGTCTGGGTTTGTTGCTCAGTGTCTCGGCTTTGATTTTAATGTCGGTTTTTGAGAGTACTTTATCTGCCGCTATATTATTGGCTATTTGGGTGTATTTAACCGGGGCTTTACATATCGATGGCTTGGCCGATTGTGCTGATGCTTGGATCGGTGGCTTAGGCTCCAAACAGCGTACTTTGGCGTTAATGAAAGACCCAACCTCCGGGCCCTTCGCCATCATCGTTTTAATTCTGGTGATGCTCATTAAATATACGGCGATTGAAGCCTTATTAAGTATGCCGTGGGTCCAGCAGAGTTACTATCTGGTGTTTATTTTACCGCTTGTCTTATCGCGAATGAGTGCGATGATTTTATTTGCAACCACCCCCTACGCGCGCAAAAGTGGACTAGGCAAAGCCATTAGTGAGCATCTCTCAAATAATGCGGTCTGGTTGGTCTCTTGTGTCGTTTTGCTGCTCACTAGCTTAATGCTGAGATGGCAACTGTTGCCGGTCATGCTATTGGGGAGTGTCGGTTTTCTTTATTTACGCTCACTGATGCTAAGGCGGATTGATGGCTGTACCGGCGATACTGCCGGGGCCTTGATTGAACTAACAGAGGTCTTGATCCTGCTGGGTTTGCTGATTTCTATTGGACAGGTACTATAATTGGACAAGTACTATGATAGGACAGACGCTATGACAGGACAGCCATTATGAACGTATTACTGGCGGTGATTTTGGCGATCTTTCTCGATAAGATTTTCGCTGAGCCTAAACGTTTTCATCCACTGGTAGGCTTTGGTCGGATTGCTGATAAGGTAGAAAACAAATTCAATAGAGTCAGCTCTACTTCAGCAATGACTGCTCGTATTAGCGGTATAGCGGCTTACTTACTCGCGGTGTTACCACTTTTATTCGGCATTACTTATCTTAGTGTTTACCTTCCCTATACACCGCTCTCTTCAGGTCAGGGCTCATTTCTAAATCATGTGTTTTTTGAAATAGCATTACCTGCTTTTGTTTTATATCTAGCGATAGGCTGGCAAAGTCTGATGCAACATGCGCGAGCTATTTCACAGCCTTTAAAGGCAGGGCAGATTACTGAAGCGAGATTAGCGGTTTCAATGGTGGTTAGCCGAGATACCGAAAACCTGCAAGAGGAGGGTATATCCAGAGCGGCGACAGAGTCGATTCTGGAAAACGGCGCCGATGCTATTTTTGCGGCCATTTTCTGGTTTATTGTTGCGGGTATACCGGGAGTCGTTTTATATCGTTTGTCGAATACGCTGGATGCCATGTGGGGCTATAAAAATTCACGTTTTCTTTATTTTGGCTGGGCTGCGGCACGTTTAGATGATGTCATGAATTATATTCCGGCTCGTTTGACGGCTATCACATATGCCTTAGTAGGCAATACTCGGCTGGCGCTGTCTTGTTGGCGACAGCAAGCGGCTACATGGAAAAGCCCCAATGCGGGGCCAGTGATGTCTGCCGGTGCAGGGGCTTTAAATATTAGCTTGGGTGGGGCTGCGCAATATCATGCCAGTATTGAATCAAGACCGGATTTAGGCCCTAAGGTCGGTATTGGCCAGGCTCCCTCAGCGGAAGGTATTGATCAGGCTTGTGGTCTGGTGACGCGTAGTCTTTATTTATGGCTGCTGGTGTTATTTGTAGCACAGCTAGCCTCAGGTCTATAAGTAGAGTTATTTATGAATAAAGCCATCTCTGAAAATTGCTTCCATGGCGGAGATATTATATCTGCTAGTCAGCATTACGATATTCCAATGGATCAGTGGATTGATCTTTCAACAGGCATTAATCCCGAACCTTACCCTGTAACAGACACTCTGGGTGATATTTCGGCACAGGCTTTCGAACGCTTGCCTTATCTGCAACCTGATTTTTTAGACAGTGCGGGTGCTTATTATTTTGATCAGGATTATGAAAAAACAGATGATCACCGCCGCAGGCTACTTGCTGTGCCGGGCTCTCAAAGTGTGATCCAAGCGCTGCCAGCTTGTTTAGCAAAGCTACCCGTTATATTGCCGGAGTTAGGTTATCAGGAACATGTACAAGCATGGCGTGACTCCGATGCTGATCTGGCATTTTATGATGCGCTTGAACTCTCAACCGCAAAAGATCAAATTGATAGCTTAATTGCTCATAAGTCTGCGCAACATCTAGTGGTGATCAACCCAAATAACCCGAGCGGTTTGCAGTTTTCTATTCAGCAGTTAAACATCTGGGCACAGAACTTGTCAGGTGGCGGGCACCTCATTGTCGATGAAGCCTTCATTGATACTCAGTCGGAAAATAGTTTACTGGTTCAAGCGCCGATTAATAATCTTGTCGTGTTGCGTTCCTTTGGCAAATTCTTTGGACTGGCTGGTTTGCGCCTGGGATTTACATTTGCAAATGAAAAGCTATGTGCCCAGTTACAGCAGCGAATTGGGCCATGGTCGATTAATGGGCCGGCACAAGAAATTGCGACACACGCTTTTCAAAATACGGCCTGGCAACAGCAGGCAAGTATCAATATCGTTACTTCAGGAAAGGCAAGTTGTGCGTTATTTGCGCCTTTATTTGCTCAGTATGCAGTGATCAGATCTATGCATCAGCCACTTTTTACCAGTTATTGGTTAGAAGCTGAATTGGCTGCATTTATCTATCGTGCATTTGCCATGAGAGGCATTTTATTAAGGCAGATTGACTGTCAGCAAACGGGCTTATCTATACTCAGAATTGGCTCGCTTAATTTTAAGGACGAAGACGCTGTCGCCAAAGTAAAAGAAACCATTCAGGTATTAATTGATGTGGGGCTCTTTCAGGAAAAATAAGGCAAACCTTCTAGAGCTTATCTGTTTATAAAGACTCACCACTCAAGGTCACCACTAAGGTTCGCCTACTGCAATGGTTGCGATGCTCGCCAAGATAAATACCTTGCCAGATACCCATATTCATTTGGCCCTCAGTGATCGGTACATTCAAACTACAACCCAGCATGCTGGCTTTGATATGCGCAGGAAGGTCATCACTACCTTCATAAATATGCTTGTAATAAGCTTGGTCTTCCGGAATCGTCCTGTTGAAGAAGTTTTCGAAATCTTCACGCACGGTCGGATCGGCATTTTCATTAATCGTTAAGGATGCTGATGAGTGTTTAATGAATACATTCATTAAACCCACCCGGATAGAGGCCAATTCAGGTAGTTGCTGGAGAATATCATCTGTTATCAGATGAAAACCCCGGGCTTTGGCTTGTAGTCTTATTTCTTTTTGAAACCACATTTTTCAACACCTCTGAGCGCTTTAGCTAGTGAGTCGACTGACTTAGCTAGATTGAGTGTTGACGATATGCGGTGTTTGTTTCCATTTATGAATAAAATCGGGTATTTCGCTAATAGGAACAGGTTTGGAATAGAAGAAACCTTGCGCATATTCACAGCCTAATTTTATTAAGGTTTCTTCTTGTTTCAGTGATTCAACCCCTTCAGCGAGTACTTCAATTGATAAGCTCTCTGCCAAAGTGATGATACTTTTTACCAAGGCTTGATCCGAGATATTATTGTTCAGTTCATTGATAAACATCCGGTCAATTTTGATTTTGGACAGGATATGACTGAATTTTTTGATGTAACCCAGAGAAGAATAACCTGTTCCAAAATCATCGATGCTAAAGTGTAAACCTGATTTGAGTAGTTGTTTGATGCCTTGCATCACAACGGGGTCATCATCCAACATGAGTCGCTCTGTTACTTCTAATTCGACCCAATCAAGGTGCTGTAAGAAGATATTATGATTTTGTGTCCAGTCGGGTAAGTCGCGGTGGTGAAAGTTTGTCGGGCTAAAGTTAATCGCTACGATGAAGTCTTCCTCGAATTCCGCGCGCCATTTCTTCACTTGCGCGATAGCGTGCTCAAAGACCCAGATATCAATATCAAAAATAAGACCTGACTTTTCGGCAATTGGAATGAATAAGTCGGGTCTGACTTTACCCAAGTCATCATCTTCCCAGCGAAGCAGCGCCTCAAAACCGGTGATGCTCATATCTTGTAAATTAATAAGTGGTTGAAAGTAGAGCTCTAGCTGACCATTTTTAATGGCATCCTTAAGCTTATTCTTGATGGTGTTATGGAGCACGATATTGTGCATCATGGACTGATCAAAGAAAGCAAAAGTATTCCTGCCTGCTTCCTTCGCCTTATACATGGCTGTATCGGCACGTCGAATCAAGTCTTCCGTGTTTTGGCCATCTTCAGGATACAGTACTACGCCAATACTACAGCCAAGCTGAAGTTGCACATCATTCAGCACAAAATTTTCTCTGAAGGCTAGAATCGTTTTGTCGGCAACATTCTCAGCTTCGGCGCGTGAGTTACAGTTGAAACTGGCTATAAATTCATCACCGCCAAAACGTGCCACGTAACCATCATAATGGGTGATCAGTTTTTTCAGACGTACCGCGCTATCGAGTAAAATTTTATCGCCAATGCTATGACCCAGGCTATCATTGACTTCTTTGAAACCATCAAGGTCGATAAAAAAGATAGCTAACTTAGTAAATTGTTCATTCTCATGCTGATCGTGCATCGCACTCTTAAGGTGAACCTCAATATGCCTTCGATTCGGTAAGTTGGTGAGCATATCAAAATTGGCTTGATGCTCCAATTGATCTTCATAAGACTCCTTTGCTAAGGCAAATTCAGCGACCTGCTTTCGGCCAAGATTTAAAGCATTAACCAGATCCGTGATTTCATCATGATAGTCATAACGGTTTAAGATAATGGGGGTGAAGGTTTTACTGGTTAACTGGACCGGCTTTGCGGTTTCTTCACTGATTTGAGACAGGTGACGCGTGACCGAGTTTTTTACAATAATACTGAATACAAAACCAATTAAGCCAATCATCAAGGTCGAGCTAAATAGAATCACGATAAGTTGTTCTTTGACACTTTCGGTGATCAGCTCGTCTTTTACATTAACTTCAATTCGCCCCATATTCTGGCCATTAAACATGAGCGGCTTAGATAAACTAGGGGGGGTCTTAAGTTCACCATATTGATACTCATTTCCCAAGGATTCGACAATTCTAACGCCATGAATCGACGGCATACGATATACGCCTTCGAGTAAGATATGGGTACTATCCTGGTCGACATTCCAGAGGCTTCGGGCAAGTTGCTGGTTGACTGCTTTTATCGTGTCGTTGGCTTCTGCATAAACTGAGATACGGCCATCTTCATACTGTTTGATTAAAAGTGCAGAAACAGTAACGAGCGTAAAAAAAAAGCCAATCGCAATAAAATAAAAAGTGAGTCGGCTTCCTAACTTTTTAAAGCGAATACGCGGCATTATCTTTTGTAAAAATGTTTGTGACAAAGTGCAACCTACTATTTGATGGTGATAACTTTATTTCAATAACATATTAAATGAGCAATAACTGCATCGATGCGTATCAGGTGAGAGCACAAACAGTGGGCCATTTCTGCCACCGAGACATTGATTATCTTTACCCACTTAATAAACACTGAACGCTTATTAATTTTAGACCAATTCTGAGAACTTGCAGAATTATTAGCTTTGAACTAGCGCTTTATTTATTTTGGTGAATCAGCTGTTTTAGGGTCTTTGGCCGAAGGTTTTTATTGTCCATATAAAATGGTTTGTTTATAAGTTAAGCGGAGGTATTATATTCGCCATTTAGAAACTAATGACTGGAAACAAGAAACATGGCAATAAAATCTGATAAGTGGATTCGTAGGATGGCCCAGGGACATGGCATGATAGAGCCTTTTGAACCAGGACAAGTTCGTGAAGGTCAGGATGGAAAAATCATCTCTTACGGAACCTCTAGTTATGGCTATGATGTGCGTTGCAGTCGTGAGTTTAAAATATTTACCAATGTGCATTCTGCGACGGTTGACCCTAAAAATTTCGATGAAAACAGCTTTGTTGATATCAACAGTGATGTTTGCATTATTCCACCCAATTCATTTGCGCTGGCACGCACTATTGAGTATTTCAGAATTCCACGTAGCGTCCTAACTATTTGTCTGGGTAAATCAACTTATGCACGCTGTGGCATCATTGTTAATGTCACCCCGCTTGAGCCTGAGTGGGAGGGGCATGTCACCTTGGAATTCTCAAACACCACCAATCTGCCGGCAAAAATTTATGCCAATGAAGGCGTCGCTCAGATGTTATTTTTTGAATCTGATGAAGTGTGTGAAACGAGTTATCGTGACCGGGGTGGAAAATACCAAGGTCAAACGGGCGTCACGCTGCCAAAAACCTAGAACTGATAAGAATAGCACTGAAAAGAATAGCACTGAAATGGTAGTACTGAAAAGATTAGCACTGACAAAAGTACTGATAATCTGGGCATCAAAATCAAACAGACAACTGCTTTGAGTTAAAGGCATGACCGAACAAGAAGGCGTGACTAAATATAAACTGGATTTCCGGAAACGGAAATTAAATATCACCTCGTCTCACTTGTGTGCCTTGAATACTTGTCGTGCCCTTATGCAGCAGGAAGGGCTAATGGGTCAGGATGATCTGCGTTATGATGGTTATGGCTTTGGTAATATATCCATCAGAAACCAGCCATCTTCGTCGGCGTTTTTGATTTCCGGCACCCAAACGGGCCAGTTAAGGTCTCTCTCTGCTTCGGATATAGCTTGTGTTTCGAAAATTGATGCTCAAGCCAATTACTTATGTGCTTTTGGCGAGGTACCCCCCTCCTCTGAAGGCATGAGTCACGGTGTTTTATATCAGCTAGGTGAGCAGGTTCAGGCGGTTGTGCATATCCACTCACCTGATATCTGGCAACATGCAGATGACTTAGGCCTGCCTTCAACGCTAGAACATATTCCTTATGGCACACCTGAAATGGCCAGCGCAGTTTATGACTTATCGATGCGCTTACTGAATGCTCAAGCGCTAGATGATTCCTGTGCCTCTGATACAACCCCGCTAGTTATCGTGATGAAAGGGCATGAGGACGGCGTGCTTGTTGCAGGTAAAGCATTAAACGAATGTAGTGATCTGATATTGGCTGTATTGGAACAAGCCAAAAGCATGAATAATTAATTCGGTGACCCTTGATGATCATGATACAGCAGAACGAAACGACATAACTAAACGAAAACATGGCGTAGTCTAGCTATGCTTAGGACATTTATGAATAGACAAAAATTTCAGAAATCTTTGCAAACCTTAAGTGCTTGGCGTGAACGCGCTTTTATCTTGTCACTTGCAGAGCGAGCGCTACCTAATGCACTCTTATATTTGAGTAGTTTGGACATTGAAGCAGAATTTGACGCGGCGATAGTGGACGAAATTTGGTTGAATCTCATTACCGAACCCGATGAAGAAAGTATTATCGAACTATTGGATATTGTGACTGCATTTATGCAGTACACCGAAGATTCGGAGCATTATGGCGCACTACCGACGCAAGATTGTTTAATGTTATTTGAACAGGCTTTGCTTGGCGGTTTGAATGATGAAAAGCGGCGCGCTTTAGACGCTAGCCAGAGTTCAGTGAATACCGTCATTCAGTTTATTGAATTTTCTGAAGGAGAAGGCTTAAGCGAGAATCAGTTGATTAAATTATTCGATTCACACTCGCTTGTTGAGCGCGAATTTTCTTTTCAGGGAGAGCTAATTGACATTCTTAGGCCTGCACCTCACCCCGGGCAGAGCCTGATAAATGAGTTAAGAGAGATCGCTCAGGATGAGGGTGTAAGCAATATTGGTATTAGCCTTAATTAAACACTTACTTCAGGTTCCGGCTCCAGAGCGTTCAGTTCGAGTTCTTTACCTGCCAGTTTTAGTTTTTTGCCAGCAAGACTTAACAACGTCGGGATGATAAATAGGGCACAGACAGCTGAGGAAATCATGGTGATACTCACCAGTAAACCTAAATTAGCAATGGGTTTGAATTCTGAAATAAGTAGAATGGAAAAACCTAAAGCAATGGTGATAGCGCTGGTGATAATCGGAAAAGCAACCTCTTTCAGGGCTTGATGAATAGCAGCATCTAAATTCCCTAAATTAGAGACATTACGCTTAAAGGCTTCGATGATATGTATGGAATAATCAATGCCGATGCCAAATGCCACACCGCAGACTAGGCAAGAGCCAATATCAAGCGGAATACCTAAGAGGCCCATTAAGCCAAACATCAGTGCTAAAGACATACAGAGTGGGAATATGGCAATAATGCCGAATATGAGTGATTTATAAATAATCCCTGTGAGCAGCAATAAGCCGATAACGGATATGGCAATACTGGATAGTTGACCGTTGACCACGGACTTTGCAGCTGCGGCGTTCATAGATCCAAAACCCGTGAAGCGGTAGCTGCTACTGGCCGGTAAAGTCGCTGCGACGGTTTCTAAATCATCAAGCAGGGCCTGAAGTATTTTAGAGCTATCAGTTTTTACCATGATGAGTACGCGAGTCTGATTATAAGCGCCGACATTCGTCAGCGATTCAAGCTCTCTGGACGGGCCGCCTTCCAAAAGCAGCAAGTATTGGGAAATAAGCGCTTTATCTAAAGATGATGCTTTGGCATCGCGGTTTTCAGGAAAGAGTACATCGTTGGTTTGTACGATCAGGTCGCCAAGAGATGCGGTGTAGCCAACATGTTTGTGTTCGAGTGCTTTTGCCTGGATAGCTTCCATCACAGCTAAGACATTTGAATCTAGGATGCCTTCATTTGCCTTGCTTTTTATCCACACGTTGACCGGAATTGTGCCGCCAAGCAGCGAGTTAATCATGGCATCGTCTTGGCGAATATCGCTGCCGGCTTGGAAGGAATTAAGGTTTTGCTGGTCAACAAAAAATTTGGGAATACCCAAGGCTGCGAAAAGTGCGAGGACCATTATGAGTAATATCGTGCGTCTTGGTGTTTGTCGTTGCGCTAGATTTTCCATGCGTAGAAAGGCGCTATAATTTTTACTCTTGGCTTTTTTATAGCTTACCAATGTCATGGCCGCGGGTAAAAATGTCACTGAAACAAAGAAGGCGATCATGGTACTGAGCGCGACCATAATACCGAAGTCCTGAATATTGGTAATGTCGGTAAAGGATAAAGAGAAAAAACCCAGCGCAGTGGTGATGGATGTCATCAGCATGGGTCTGAATAGTTTGGATATGTTGGCAATGATACGCTGTTTTTTAGTGTTATTTTCGGCTGTATTGGTCGTCTCTGACAGCACGTGAATCGCATCAGTGACGCCAATCGTAACGACAAAGATAGGTAAAATAGTGGTGACAATGTTCAAACTAATACCAAGCAAATACATCAAACCAAAGGTGATGACGATAGAAATGATTGAAACACTGAGCGCAAGAATGGGTGCCCAGATAGAGCGAAAAACAGCAAATAGAATCAGCGAGATGAACATAATAATGATAGGGAAATAACGTTGGTTATCTTTTTCCATGATGCTGGAAATCTCAACATTGACGACCGGGGTACCCGCAAAATATACCTCGAACTCTTCACTTAATACGCTTTCAATGGCCTGTTTTATTTTTAGGAATATGGCGGTAGTGTTGTCACTGTTGTCGGCGTCGATATTCAGTTCAAGTTGAATAGACATGGCAGAAGCATCTTTACTTAACAGGGAGCCAACAAAAAGCTTGTTGTTTAAGACCTCTTTACCTTCATTTTGTTGCCAGGCTTCAAGCTTGTCGTAACCGAAATTCGGTGAAACGGTGATGTCGTCATCTTCCATGAAAATATCATCAGAGTTCAAAAGTGATTTGATACTCCTAATCGGGTATAGGTATTGGCCTAAGTCTTGTTGCAGGTTTTTTTGGTCTTTCTCATTTTCAATGGTTCTTAATTGCTGGTTATAGCGCTCAATTAGCTCCGCTTTGTCTTGTGGTGTTTTTTCTACCTGTCCTGTGTCTTCTTGTAGAAGCTCAATAAGATCAAGTTTTTCAAGCGTGGCATGGATCGTTTCAAGTTGCGCAACGGCAGACTGGTTGAAGATATCGCCGTTCTTTTGCTTGAGTACGACAAAAATACTCTCTTTTGAACGACTGAAAATATCTGTCATCATATCTTCTTTGACGCGTTCAGGGTGAAGCGGGTCTAAGAAATAAGGCGTGGTATTTTTTGTAACGTTAAGCGCCCAGTAGGCTGTGATACACACAATAATGAAGGTAAGAATAAAACTGATAGCGGGACGGTTAACGATGGCGCTGACTATTTTCTTGGAGGACATTTAAATACCATATAATTTAGAGAATCTGCCGGCGTGGTATAAGAAAATAAACACAGTCCTTATGGTACTTAACTCAATATTCACCCGCGGCGGTATGGTAGGCTTCGTCAGTTGATTGGTCTAGGGTTTGTTACCAATAGTGTGATTGTGTTACTTTTTTTTACAGAAAAAAAGGACTTAAATACGGTGGTATTTAATAAAACTCGATGGTTACACCAAAAATGAATATTTCCTCTTTAAAATATCAGCGCTTACTCGCGATGCTTTATGCGGGCGCCGCACTTGGCATTACCTATTTCTGGTGGCGTTTTTTTAGTGGCGCATTATTTGAAATGAGTGAACTGGAAGCACTGATTCCAAACTTTATGGGCTATTATGACTGGGAAAAAGTTTCGTGATTCCGGATAGTATTTTAGCTGTGTGTATGCTGATCTCTGCATTAATGTTGTGGTTTGATTGGGGCGCATATAGATGTCGCTTACTTGCTGCAGCGTGTGCGGGGGCCTCACTGTTCTTGGGCGTGCTTGATCTAAGTTATGGTTTCTCAACAGGTATATATCAAATTAACCACAGCTTTGCCGGTGAACTCTTAAGTTCGGGTTTATCTATTACCGTTGTCGGTTTAATCGGCATCGTGATTAGCTTCATGCAGCCCTCCAGCACCAGCACAGTAGCATGAGCAAGAAGGCTTGAGCCTAAGCCTGAACTTTAAGTGTCTGTGTTTTGAGAATGATTTTCATAATATCTGAATAGGTCACCATACCGGCTAATTCACCGTTATTGGTGACAGCAATACCATCCAAACCATATTCCAATAATGCCGGGCCAAGCGCACTAATCGGTGTGTCCGGGTGGGTTGATAAGAGAGATTCTTGGCAAAATACGCTTAGGGGGGTGTTTTCCGGTAAACTTTCTTCAGCTGTCCCGCCAGAGTTTGCCATCAGAAAAGGTACAATTTTTTTCTCAGATAACATGCCGCAATAGGCATTTTCATTATTCACAATGGCCAAATGGTGAATTTCATATTTTTCCATAATTAGCCAGGCATCGCTTAAGCTTCTATCTTGTTGGATGCTTAATATGGGTGAACTCATAATATCTTTGACTCGTCCCAGGCCGATGAATGATTTATCCTGGGCTTGTCGGTAATACTCAGCAGCTTGTTGGGCAGGGCGTTTTGAGAGGCTTTCTTTTTGATCAGGAGATTGATACTCCCTCGCATCGGAGGATTTTTTGTCATGAATACGAGGGGTTTCATTTAGCTCATCGGTCGGTGGAATATCCCGCACTCGAAATTTACGGTCTAAAGGGGTGACTAAGCCACTCCCGACATCATGCACAAAAAAAACAGCCATTTAACTCTCCCGCATAAAATATAAAGCTTATATAGATATAAATCGGCCGTTGATCAACATCAATGAGCTTTTTATTCTATATATCATAGGTCTTCAGGGCGTCCTTGGTCGCCTTTTGAATAATCACACACACCATTGGGGAATATCCTTTTTAAGTTCTCTAGCTGGGGCTTTATATCTGTTTTGCCGTAAAGATTTTTAGACATGGCTTCCTGAACACTTTGTAGGTGGCATTTGAATATACTTTTACTGAGCGGTGCGCCCGCCACATTCCTGCTGGACATAAAGTTTGGGTATAAGTGCAGGCATTCTCCCGTGCTCTTATTATTCCATTGACCATTCCAGATGTCCGGGCCTTTGGCGATGAGTTTACCTGTGTCATCAAAGCAAGCATCCTGAATATCAGCGGGTTTATTCTCGAAAACGCTCTGTTGGGGGTGTTGTTTGATCTGTGCCAACCACCTATCCATCGTATCTATAGCGTGTGGTCTCGGCTCGTGCGGTTTCTTAGACATCCAGATAATTTGGTTATTGGCATGGCCTTGTGCGTTCTGCATGCGTAAACGGGTTTCGAAAGAAGCGAAACTATGATGCATATCGATATCAAGATCGTTGTAATGGCGAACATCAAGAATGGGGATGCTTATTTTTCCCGTAAATACATTGCCTGAATAATAGGCGGCCTTCATGGCGCTTATGTCCCCTTCTGTGCGTTGTGCTGGAGTATGGCCTTTGTCCGGGCTGAGATTCATGTTGTGATGGCTCCAGGGTGATATATTAAGTAAAGATGCGTTGATGCCACCATATAACCAATATTCAACTGCTTGCATTTCACTGGCACGCTTCCAGCCACCTATATGGCTGTTTAGCTTAAGAAAATCATGGATACTGATTTTTTCATCTACCAGTGCTTTTAAGCCATATTGTACGCCCACGTTATCCCAGGTCTGTAAGGCGTAACCATCTTTCCCCACGCCAAAAATATATTTCTGGTCTTCCCAGATAGTCCAGTGCATACGCTTGAATAAGTCAGCCTGAAAATATTTAAAGTAGTGGAAATAGCGGGGGTTATGAACCAGTTGCGAAGGGCCTCGCCAGCCAAAGCTGCACTCACTCATCCCTTCTTCCTGAAAGGGGGAGTAGCCGTTCATAAGGTAGGAGATCTGATAGAAAAGTTGGTACTTATTCTCCTTAGATATGGCATTCAAGCCTTCTACCCAACGGCGTTCTTCCCAGAACTGCTCGCTTTCATCGGTGTTAAGTGTGTCAAAATAATATTCAAGCAGTTCACAGTCTAAGCCATAAGTAGTTTGGCTTAACATATCCGGATAGGAATAGAGGGCAATAGCACCATCCAAGAGCTTAGAGCCATTTTGTCCAATCAAGTATTGTTGAATGGCGCCGCCTGAGCCACCAATACCCATGGTGTACTCGGCTGGGCCATACTCCGCGGTGAACTGGCGTTTGAGTCGAAGAGCCGTATCTTCTGCCAACAGAATATTGTAAGTGTTGGAGCTTTGATTCGCTGTCGAATGTATGACAGCATAACCTTTAGATAAGGCATCAAAACGTCGGCGTAGCATATATTTTGGTTTTAGCTTACCTTGCCGATAACCAATGCCGACTCCCCCCCGAAATTGATAGATGAGTTTTTTATTCCAGTGGCTGTTGTCAGGGCTTTCAAGTGAGCCGTCAGGGCCTTTTAACGCCGTTATAGAGTAAAGGAAGCGGTTGATGACACCCACTTCAACTCTAACGATGAAATCGACTTCTTTGTCATTAACTTGAATTTTGGCAATATCATTGTTGGCTTCATCAAGCGGGTAAAAACTTTTCGTTCCAAGCTTATTATAAAAATACCAAGCGCGCGTTGGCATAGAGCAATCTTTACTATAACCCAGTACTTTTTCTGCTCTGATGCCATGCTCATCTTCTTCATAGATGGCCACGCCGATACCTTCCTGGTTATCTACGATGGGTTGTCCTAAGCCTGAACGTTCGATCATGCAAATCCACGGGTATTGTTGTGGGCTGTTGATGAGGGATCTTACCGGACCTACTTCGCCTACTTTTATTGGGTAAGGAAAGTTATCTTCAGGTCGTAGCTGCATGGAGGGGTGAGGGCCGCTGTATGAAGCGCGAGGCGAGTTGTCAGGGATGTTTGGGGGGAACCCGACCACAACTGGCGAGGCACTGCCCAATTGGGGTAAATCAAAAGCGTAAATAATCAGCTCTTGATGCCAATACAAGGAGGCAAACACAAGTATTAGGGAAATCAGGCTCGCTTTTTTGACTATACGCTTCGCGGTTTTCTGCATCATGATAAGTACCTACTGCAAGGACAATACTTACAACGAAGACCAAAGCCCTTATCGGCGTTTTGGCGTGTTTTTGTTCTCAAGCTCAAAAGAATTGTTCAATAAATAGTCAGCTCCATTCTAGCTTACACTCACTATTATCTTCAATCTTTAAAATATTAAAGCGTTATGATAAACAGTAAAGTGCATCAGAAAGAGCGTGCAAAGTGTTGATGACTATGCGGATTTATTGAGATGAGAGCTTAATACGCGGGGAAGTTTTTGCCATTTTTTTCGATCCACTCTATCGATGCTTTATTCCAAGTCATGCGACGACCGGTAAGTTGTTGTGTTTCTTTACGGTATTGATCAATATGACAAACCTGTTCGACCATGCGGGCTTTAAATGCATCATCTTTATCGAGGAACTGAACGCCTAATTCAAATTTGTCTTTAGATTTTTCGCACCATTGAACAACTGCATTGGCTTTAAAAACAGGCTTTATGGCGCGTATTTTTATTTTTACAACGGTATTGGTATGAATCCGAGTAGGAGAATAAAAAGACAGGCCGCCTTGGCTGATGTTATTCAGTGGTAAGTTATTCAGTCCCAGGCATAGCTGTTCTTTGGCGCTTTGGGGTATGACCTCCAGAGGCACATTTGTAGGGTGGCGTATATATTCACGAGTGTGTTGGGGATTCATATTTTTATACTTCTTTTAACAACAAAATACTTCTTTTAACAACAAATTTATTAACTACTGGTATGAATATGGCTCTAAAACGTGCATTTGTCACACTTTTTGTGAAAATAATCCACAAATATTGTCTTAAAAATCTCTAAGACCAACTATCTTGAGCGAATAATTGACTTAACTTACTGTTGTATCTCTAATTTACTTAATATTAGGCCGTCTTACTATCTAAGTGTTTATTTTCGAATATCACCATGTACTCAGCACTACTTCGCAGCGTGAACAATAGTTCAGGAGGCAAATCGTCCAGGTCGAGGCTATCTAAGAGATTTTTTATTTCAAGGCCTAAATCTGTATCCCCTTCAATTACCAAGTCACGCTGGAAGAACAAAGTATCAGGATCTTCTCGCTGTGCAGCCAGTAATATAAAACTTTTTAATGAGCCCCGAATACAAACGTCAAATCGACCTTGTTTTTGCATCAATATTTCACGCTGAGGACCGCAGCTGAAGTACCAGTTGATGTTGATGTCTGGAATTTCAATTTTAAGCCACTTTTGCTTGATAAAGTCTAGGTCGCCTTCTGCCAATGGTGCCTCGAATACACTTTTTAAAACGCTTTTCAAAACCAGGCTTTGTAGGCCGAAAGGCAAATGTGATACCGGCTTGAGTAAGAGTGTCGGGATTTTGGGTAGCGCAGTGCGTGGAGCAGGCGGTAATTTAGGTAGAAACTTAGGAAGCATCAATGCGCGGGCAAAAAACATCTGGCTAAACTCACTCGAGGTAAATTAGAAATCGACTTACGAAGGTTTATCTAATATATCTAGTTAAAGAGGTATATGAAATACCTCTCTTGAGGGCTAGTGTCTACTTACCTTGAGGGCTAGTGACTACTTCTCTTGAGGGATAGTGCCTACTTCTCTTGAGGAATAGTGCCTACCTAAGCATTTCTTCAGAATAAGCGAATCATTTTTTTGAGTATTCGCTAATGGATCTGGTTTGCCCAGCAGGCAGTTTGCCTGCACTAAAAAAAGCGGTTGATAACGGTGCTAGTGCTGTTTATGTCGGATTTAAAGATGAAACTAATGCGCGGCATTTTTCAGGTTTGAATTTCAAAGAGGCCAAGGTCCAGTCTGCCGTCGACTATGCGCGCGCCAAAGGGGTTAAATTATATATTGCCGTGAATACCTATTCTCAACCAGATGGTTGGGATAAATGGCAAAAAGCAGTCGATGTTGCGGCAGGCATCGAAGCCGATGCGCTGATTTGCGCTGATATGGGGGTCTTGGATTATGCGACACAAAAATATCCTGATCTGAATTTGCATTTGTCTGTTCAAGGTTCGAGTACCAATAGTGAATCTCTGAGCTTTTATAAAAACAACTTCAATATCAAGCGGGCGGTTTTACCGCGGGTTTTGTCACTTAAGCAGGTTGCGCAAGTAGCTAAAAAATCACCTGTTGAGTTGGAGGTTTTCGCCTTTGGCTCTTTATGTATCATGGCTGAAGGTCGTTGTTATTTATCTTCTTACCTGACGGATCAATCTCCTAATACCTGTGGCGCCTGTTCCCCTGCAAACTTCGTTCGCTGGCAAGAAACTGACGAGGGTCTTGAATCACGCTTGAACGAAGTGTTAATCGATCGTTATCAGGAAGGCGAAAAAGCCGGGTACCCGACCTTATGTAAGGGCCGGTTTGAGGTCGAAGGACGGGTTTATCATGCCCTGGAAGAACCGACTAGTTTGAATACCATTGAACTTATTCCGGACTTGCATGAAATCGGCATTAAAGCGGTAAAAATTGAAGGGCGGCAACGCAGTCCTGCGTACGTAGAGCAAGTGGTTTCTGTTTGGCGCAAAGCGCTTGATGCCTATGCCCGTGATCCTGAAAATTTCAAGATCAAACCTCAGTGGGCCAAACCTTTGGCGAATGTGTCAGAAGGCTCTCAAACCACACTTGGCGCCTATACTCGCGCATGGCAATAGTGATTTACGGAGACGAAACATGAAGCTATCACTTGGCCCGGTTCTGTTTTTTTGGCCTAAGCAAAGGGTTTATGATTTTTACGAGCAGATGTTACAGACTTCTGTCGATACCATTTATCTGGGTGAAACCGTCTGCTCCAAAAGGCGAGAACTCAAAACGGCTGAATGGATCGAGCTGGCTTCTTACTTAGCCGAGTCCGGTAAAGAGGTGGTGTTATCCAGTCTGGCATTGTTAATGGCTGACTCTGAACTTAGCTCACTGAGAACCTTATGTAACAAGGCATCGCTGAAGATTGAAGCCAATGATATTTCAGCTGTGCAGTTGATGAGTGAGCAAAATTTGCCTTTTGTGTGTGGTCCTAGCACCAATATCTACAATGCGCGCACGCTAAAACTCATGCAAAAAAATGCTGCCATGCGTTGGGTTATGCCGGTAGAGCTCTCGGGTCATTGCCTAAAAACGATTTTGAAAGAAGCCGATGACTTAGGTTTTGGCGATAAAATAGAAACGGAAGTATTTAGTTATGGGCATTTGCCGCTGGCCTATTCTGCGCGCTGCTTCACGGCTAGATATCTGGATTTGCCTAAAGACGATTGTCGTTTCAGTTGTATTAATTACCCTGAAGGCGTGGAGGTCAGAAGCCAGGAGCAGCAGGCTTTATTTAATATCAACGGCACCCAAACTCAGTCTTCTTCAGTCTATAACCTTTTGGGTGAAGTCGCCGAAATGCAGGAAATGGGCGTCGATATGTTAAGAATTAGCCCGCGTGCTGACGATACGGCAGGTATTATCGAACGCTTTAAAGCTGCCATTAAGGGTGAATCTCAAGAAATTCCTCTGAGTAATAGTGCCTGTAATGGTTATTGGTATGCCAAACCAGGTATGGATCTTATCGCAGAAAATCAACTTGATGCGGGGCGACTCTCTTGTTAGCGGTGCCTCGAAGGTATCTGTCTTTTGGGCAGTATATGCAGCAACAACACGGTGAGCATGTTCATAAATTATCATTGAATGCTGCATTTACCTGTCCAAATCGGGATGGCACCAAAGGTATTGGGGGTTGTACCTTTTGCAATAATGCATCCTTTAGTCCAAACGCCAAGGCCCCTGATTCAATAGAGTCTCAAATAGCCAATGGTAAAGCTGTTATAGCACGCCGTACGGGGGCAAAGAAGTTTCTGGCTTACTTTCAGGCGTATACCAATACCTATGATGAAGCTGAAAACCTCAAGCGCCTTTATGATCGTGCTTTGGCCGTAGAGGGGGTGATTGGTTTATCCATCGGTACTCGGCCTGATTGTGTGCCTGACTCGGTATTGGATCTATTGGTGGAATATCAAAGTCAGGGTTATGTTATATGGCTGGAGTTGGGCCTGCAAAGTGCATTTGATGACGCTTTGGCGCGGGTTAATCGAGGCCATGGTTGGGCTGAGTATGAAGATGCTTGTCAGCGCGCGCGGGCTAAAGGTTTGAAAGTATGTACCCACTTAATCGTCGGCTTACCGGGAGAGCGCGCGGAAGACAGTATTCAGTCACTTGAAAAAGTACTAGCCCTGGGAACCGACGGGGTGAAATTTCATCCGCTGCATATTGTTAAAGGCACGCAGTTAGCCAGGCAATGGAAGGCAGGGGAATATCAGCCGGTAAGCTTGGAAGATTACATCGCTACTGTGGTAAAAATGGTAGCGATGCTGCCGGAGCAGGTGATTGTACACCGCCTAACGGGAACCGCTTCGCCAGATATATTACTCGCGCCCGGCTGGTGTGCTAAAAAATGGTCTGTGCTGAATGCCATTACGCGTCAACTGGAGCGGGTGGCTTAAGAGCTTTTATGCGTTTTCAGAATATGTTGTTGCAATATTTTTGCTGACTCCGCAGCGGCCATTTCAGGAAAATTCTGGCAAATAAAACTTAAGTAATTTTGGGCAGTTTGTTTTTGATTAAATTTTGACAGTAAGGTTTTAGCTGTTAGCAAATATAAATCGGCTAGCTCCGGGCATGGATCAAAGCGTGTGTGGGCGTCTTTTGCCAGCCACAATACCAGTTTATATAACTTCTGCTGATGAAATGACTCCGCTAATAAACTGCTTAAACTGGCATCATACAATTTGAATTCCGGATTATGTTTCTTAAGTTTCTCTATGAAGTCGCTTGCACTTTCAATTTGCCCTCTATCGAGCATTAATCTTAGAAATAACTGAGCGTAACGTTCTAACTTACCTAAATCATTTTTTGCTGTAAGTAATTGATATAATTGCTGTTTACGTAGGTCTGAATGATTGTTACGTTTCAGGTCATTCTCTATTAAGGTGATAGCATGTTCAAAGTCACCGACTTTTACTGCGATGTCGATATCGGCATCCAAGCGCTGTAGTTGCTCGTTGTTATTCAAACTTTTATTCGGGCTATTTTCAGCGGTTTTTTTAGTTGCTTCTTCCATAGGTAAAAACGCATTATTCTGGCGTAAAACATAGGCAAATAAACCAAAAATTGAAAAGGTGAAATACCCCATGGCCGCCGTGGTGAGTGTGGGCGTAAATATGCCTGGAAGATGCTGTTTCGAGAAATCATAAATAATAAGGGTAATAACATAGGCTAGAAAAACATAAGCGACTAGGCCTAAATAAGAGAGGCGCATTTGTTCAATAATTTGAAACCAGGTAGGTGAGGGCCCAATATCATAATTATCTGCTGTGAGGTGTCTGGTTCTTCTGTGATTTGAAACCTTTATTTGGGGAATCTGGGCCATTAACAGCGCCGATAACGCGCTAAGGGTTACTAGGGCTAAGGCAATCGCAGGTGTTCGACCAAAAAAATAATGAATGAGTAAGGGAGAGAATAAGCAAACTGAAAAAACAGTACTGACACCCAGGTTCATTTTAATCCGCTCAGGCGAAAATAATAGGCTTAAATCCGGTGCTTTCGGGCTGCCAAGTTGAATCGTCTGGGCGCATAAGCTGCCATAAATGGATAAGCATAAAACAATAAAAAGTGAACTTAATAATGAGGCTATAAAATTGCTGCCAAAAAGCATGGCAACTAATGTTGTTACCACTATCGCCAAAATAGGTTCAGGCTGAAAGGGCGCACGGAAATAGTGACCGGCAGCTACCCAAAAAGCTTGACTATGATTGTCTCGACTATGAAGGTATCGCATTGACTGCGAGCAATGTGGGCAGAATGCTGTATGTGTAGCTTCGTCAGCATCTGGCATACAAGCCTTATCAAAAAAAATGTGACAAGCGTCGCAGGCCCATTTGGCAGGTGAAATTGGATGATAATGGCAATAGTGCTTCAAATTTGATGCTCGCGTATAGAGATATTTTTTTGCCTGAAAATCTAGCATAATGGCGATCTACAGATAAATATAATCTTTTTGAAATAGGAAGCAAATAAAGCGTGAGTCAAAATCAGCAAGTTGAAGGTCGCCGTGGTCGGCTTTATATTATCTCAGCACCCTCAGGTGCCGGAAAAACAAGTCTTGTAGCGGCTTTATTAGAGCTTGATTCGCAGGTTGAAGTCTCTGTTTCGCATACTACGCGGGCAGCACGTCCGGGTGAACAAAACGGTGTGAATTATCACTTTGTTTCCTTAGTTGAGTTTGAGTCGCTTATTGCAGATTCAGGCTTCTTAGAGCATGCAAAAGTATTCGATAATTATTATGGTACTTCTCAGCAATGGCTAGAAGAGCGTTTGGCTGTCGGTCAGGATGTCATTCTTGAAATAGACTGGCAGGGCGCGCAACAGGTTAGGAAAATACTACCTGATGCTTTGAGTGTCTTTATTTTACCGCCTTCCAAAGCAGCACTTCGCTCACGCTTACAAGGCCGAGGCCAAGATAGTAGTGAGGTGATCGAGCGCCGTATGTCGGACGCGACGTCAGAATGTAGTCATTTTGTTGAGTACGATTATCTGGTTATTAATGATCAGTTTGATGAGGCATTGCATAATTTGGCTGCTATTTTTAAGGCCAATCGTTTGCAAACGACTCAGCAAAGCTTGCAGCACAGAGAAATTTTACATGAGCTATTGTCTTCTTAGGTTGGTCTTCGTATAATATGCGGTCTTTTTTAGGCTGTGTGTCTTATGCGCGCAGTCATTGCATCTTCCCAGAGGTAATAATTTAATGGCTAGAGTGACCGTTGAAGATTGTTTAGAAAATGTTGATAACCGTTTTGAATTGGTTATGGTTTCAACCAAGCGCGCAAGACAGCTTGCAAATGGCGGTAAAGAGCCTTTCGTAGATTGGGAAAATGATAAGCCAACCGTAGTGGCTCTGAGAGAAATTGCTGAAGGTTTCATTACGAATGACATTATCAAGAACGAAGAGCTTTCATAAGCTTTCTTACTTGAGGCTGTCTTTCTTAAGATTGTCTTCTTTAAGGTTCCTTTTTTAAGATTCTTTTTTAAGATAAGGGCCCTAAAAAGCACGAGTATTTAAGAAAATATGCGATTTATATCGCGCGATTGAAATATCGCTTGAAAATCCCTCACTCTCACTTAATATAGGTGTGAGCGCGAAAAGCTGAACGTGATCCGTTCAGCTTTTTTTTTGTCTGTTATTTTATATTTTTAAACGATAACAACGATTCATAACGACGCTTGGTTGAGATGAAGCAGTTGACATGAGAAAGTTGAAATAAAAACTACTTGACGACAGAAAGAGTATTGATGGAAAAGCTTGCAGAAACCTTAAGTGCCTATCTGGATGATCATAAAGTCCAAATGATTTCGCGAGCGTATGACTGCGCAAAAGACGCGCATGAAGGTCAATTTAGGCGTAGTGGTGAGCCTTATATTATTCACCCGCTTGCAGTGGCTAAAATATTGGCCGGTCTTCATATGGACCATGAAACCCTCATGGCAGCGTTGTTGCACGATGTCATAGAAGATACCAATGTTTCAAAAGAAGAATTAGCCGCTCAATTTGGTGATGCTGTCGCTGACCTTGTTGATGGTGTGAGTAAACTTACTCAAATAGAATTTAAGTCTAAAGCTGAAGCCCAGGCGCATAATTTTCAGAAAATGACGCTGGCCATGGCTAAAGACATTCGTGTCATTTTGGTGAAGTTGGCAGACCGGCTACACAATATGCGTACACTGGGGCCGCTTCACGCTGAAAAACGCCGGCGCATCGCCACTGAAACGCTTGATATTTATGCGCCGATTGCTAATCGCTTGGGTATTAACAGTATTCGTGTTGAGTTGGAAGATTTGGGTTTTGCGGCGATGCATCCAATGCGAGCCAAATATATTGGCAAAGCGGTTAAAAAGTTGCGCGGTAATCACAATGATGTGATCAAAGATATTCAAACCCGTTTAGAGGCGCGTTTAGTTGAGCGAGGTTTGAAAGGTCGAATAGTTGGCCGGGAAAAACACCTCAACAGTATTTATAAGAAGATGAAATACAAGCATAAATCCTTTCATGAAATCATGGATGTTTATGCTTTCAGGATTATTACCGAGACAGAAGACGATTGTTATCGAGTCCTGGGCGCTGCACATAGTTTATATAAACCACTACCCTTCCGTTTTAAAGATTACATTGCCGTGCCAAAGGTAAATGGTTATCAGTCTTTGCATACTACCTTATTTGGTTTGCACGTGAATATTGAAATCCAGATTCGTACCCAGGATATGGAAGACTTCGCTGATTATGGTATTGCTGCACATTGGCAATATAAGGATGAATCCGATATTGCCTTGGCCAACCAGGTGCGTATTGACCGTTGGCTGAGCGGTTTAAAAGAAATGCGAGAACGTGCGCATGACTCTATGGAGTTTATAGAGCACGTTAAAATTGACCTGTTCCCTGATGAAATCTACGTATTTACGCCAAAGGGCGCTATTCTCGAATTACCTGCCGGCGCGACGCCTATCGACTTTGCTTACAGTATTCACACTGATATCGGTCATGCCTGTGTCGCTTGCCGTGTTAATAAACAACTCGCCTCTTTGAGTGAGCCGCTACAAAGTGGTCAGACAGTTGAAATTGTGACAGCGCCGAGTGCCAAACCAAGTCGGGCCTGGTTGAATATTGTCGCTACCGGAAAAGCAAAAAGTAGCATTCGCCACTTCCTGAAAGAGCAACAAGAAGCTGAAAGTTTGTCTTTAGGGCGCAGCCTCCTGGATAAATCCTTGGGCGGAATTCAAGCTTCCTGGGATGATATTAGTGATGAGCAGGTTCAAAAAGTGCTGGATCATAATCAGGCCGAAAATCTAGATACCTTGCTCAGAAATATCGGCCTAGGTTTGCGCATGCCCTACATCATTGCACGACAGTTAATGTCAGACAATAATCAGGATATTATTGAAACCGAAGCCATCGCGGCTGAGCAACCCAAGGTGATGATCAAGGGTACTGAAGGCATGAGTCTGTCTTTTGCCCACTGTTGTTACCCCATACCGGGTGATCCTATTATTGGTTTGCCTGATAATGGCTCGGGCATTGTGGTGCATTCCGAATGTTGCCAGAAAGTGATGAACATAAGCAATAACCAGGTTCGCGTGCACTTGTCCTGGGTGAAAGACATTACCGATGAATTTACTGTTGAGTTGAGTGTTGAGCTTGAGCGGCAGCGTGGCATTATTGCCGAATTGGCTGCCGCCATCACCCGAGCCGAAGGTAACCTGGAGCGTATAGGTGTGACCGAGCAAAATGCCAAGCTGAGTGTCGTGAGCGTGGTGTTGCATATACAAGGCCGACGACATCTAGCGAGAGTGATGAAGCGTATACGCGCGATAAAGGCGGTGGTTAGATTGAACAGAGTACTCACTAAATAGCTTTTGTGAGTCGACTAACTTTGATGAACCTTGAACTAATTGATTCAATAGCATAAACATAGAGGACCTTATGAGTAATAAATCGATCATTCAAACGGATCAGGCGCCCGAAGCGATAGGTACTTATTCTCAGGCGGTGAAAATAGCCGACACGGTTTATTTATCGGGTCAGATCCCTCTGGACCCTGTTACCATGACCTTGGTAGAGGGTGACATAGAGCTGCAAATAAAACGCGTTTTCGACAACCTGGTCGCCGTGTGTGAAGCTGCAGGGGGGACGCTACAAGATATCGTTAAACTGAATATCTTCTTAACTGATCTTAGCCACTTTGCCAAAGTAAATGAAATCATGGCGACTTACTTTCAAGTACCTTATCCCGCGCGTGCTGCTGTTGGCGTTGCAGAACTACCTAAAGGTGCGCAGGTCGAAATGGATGGCATTATGGTGACTCATTAATACAGCTATCACTTCAGTAAGAGCTGGGCTCGCAGCGCTAATCGGGCCTTCATGTAAAATATTGATATTAGTTTTGACGGTATTTTTCATAAATTTTGCTGATTAAGGCCTTATCTTCTCGAATAACTTTTCCTGCACGCCAAAACTGCTTTTTTTGCTCCGATGTCAATTTAGATTTTTTAGAAAATGCTAAAAAATAGGACTTCGATTTCAAGGGCAATTTATGGATCAGCAAGTCTGGGTGATTGGCGACTAACAAGTTGGCCATTTCCCGAATCAGAATGACCGATCCTGATTGGTCACGTCGCAGCTTAAGTATATTGGCTTCATCACTTAAGGCCGCATTATCGACGATTAAACCCTGTTTTTCGAGTTCTATTCCGATAGAAAAACCGAATGGTGAGCGTAATGGGCTAGGAATTTCTCGCGCATCCCCTCGGTACTCAAATCTTGTATCTGACATAGTGACTATCACATATTCGACTTGAGAGAGCTGAAAGCTTGATGTTTTTAAGTTGTTGATATCACTAGGGTAGTTTAAATACTTCGCACGTTTGTTTTGAAAGCTCACACCCGCTATTCCGTCGTATTTGCCATTTTGGGCTTGTTGTAAACAGCGTTTCCATGGCAGGGCTACAAACTGTATTTCGTGGGGCAGGGACTTTATGGTCGCGTTTAATATGTCAACATAAGCACCGGAAACTGTATTCTCCTTAATGATAACAAAGGGATACCAGTTGCTATCGGAAACACAGAGCTTAAGTGTTTCGCCAAAGCAGGCCATTGAGCTTGCTACTAGCAGCAATACTCTGATTATATTGATAATTCCAGAACAGAGATTATTCAATACTTACCCGCCTTAGTCGAAAATTTACTGACTAAATTAAGAGAAGTTACTAAACGCGGCACGGTCTTAAAAGAAAGTCTAGTCGAACAAAAAACAAACAGCAATAGATTCGAGGGGAGATAGTTGTAGCACTTAACTCTCTATAGCAGCCGATTTGGTGAACAATAAGGGAACAAATACATAACCTTGGTGTTCATGACAGTAATCAATATTGCCGACACTATTTTTTTTAATTTCAATAATACAGTTATCCACGGGCACCACCAGCTTGCCGTCAGGAGCAAGTTGCTCTATCAAAACTCTGGGGATCTTATCTTTGGCCGCCGCGCTCACCAATATACGATCAAATGGGGCGTGCTCAGCTAAGCCTAAAGTGCTTTTTGTCAGGTGAAATGTCACGTTAGTGTAACCAAGTCGGGTACAGTTTTGCTCGCCAAAACATTTCAATTCAGCGATACGCTCAGTAGAAAAAATATGCCCGCTATCGCCTATTAATTCAGACAGTAGTGCTGCGGTCCAGCCGGAGCCTGAACCTACATCCAAAATCTTTTCACCAGGCTGCGGGTCAAGCCAGGTTAGCATGTGCCTAACGGTCGTGGGTTGGCTAATGGTTTGGGCGAAACCGATCGGGAAAGGTGCATCGACATCAGCCCAGTGTCTATCAGTCTCACGCATAAACTCACTACGCTCTACCTGAGAAAAGGCCAAATCGAGACGTGTACTTAGCGTTATTGAAACCATGACGAATCACTCCCGCCTAGTTACTGCTTATCATTACTACTATCAGGCGCTTATTTCATGGTGAAGACAAGAAGGCTGCAAAAATATATTGCTTGCTTAGCTATCATCTGACTACAATTTGTTCGCGGCCTATATTGAGGCAGGGGCTTAAAGTTCTAATTCAAACTCACCTCTTTTTAGTTCATGTCCATTCACAATGATCGCTATGCCATGCTGGCCAGGATAATAAGTTCGAGTTGAGATGAGTTTAAATGGATGTTTTTTAAAAACGTGCTTTTTTTGTGTACTGAGATCTGACTCAGAAACTTTGAAAACCTTACGCGATGGCTGGCCATTTTTCTTCATGAAATCAATGGCGTATTCAATGCGTAATTTCCCAAGTGACTGCTCGTGGGTAATCAAGGTAAACGAAAATTCGAAGCGGTCACCGATATTGACCGCGTCCTGATAAGTAAAATTCTCTAGCTTGATATGCGCTGGTTTAGCGAAGTTAAAAAGCGCCATAATCTCGGGTACGCCTTGTTTTAGCAGGGTGCGGCAGGCATGTTTGATTAGCCGGTCGGTATCCTTATCTTGACCTAACCATGATTGCGCAATGCTGATCACGGTTTTGGGGTTGTCTTTGGCGATGTCATTGAGGTTATTAGCAACACTACGGCGAACATATTCACTTTCATCCCGCTTGAGTATTTCCAGTATGGATAAAATAGCAGTAGGGTCTTGCTTGAAATCAGGTAAGGCCATTGCCCAGGGTAAGCGAGGCCGACAGCCTTCACTGGCCAGACGGCGTAAATGCTCGTCATCTGACTCAGCCCAGCGCTGCATTTGCAGCATCATTGCTTCAGGGTATAATTTGATAAAAGGCCGAACAGCAAATTCTGAACTCGAATTTGGCGTAAAGTGCGCTAAGGCTGAAATAGAGGTCTCATACTCATCTAGACCATAAAGTTCGACATAAGCCGGAAAGAACATGTACTCAAAGCCAGCAAAATTGACTGACACCACTTTGAGAATTTCAATCGCTTTTGCATAGGGCTCGGGTAAAAACTGATGCAGCGTATCGGCAATGTGCTTCATTCGCTCTTTTAGCTCTTTCTCTGGCCATAAGGTATCAAAAATATGGGCTTGAAATGAAGCTGACTCGAAGCTTGAATGAGTCGCTGTTATAGATTGTGCCAGCTTGCTTATAAGTTCAGTCGTGTATAAATTCTTTAGTGGTTCAGGCATTTTTCTGCTTAAGTCTGTTAGTCATGATGTGTTTTAGTTAGCGCTACTTAGCGCGCTTTTAACATTTCCAAATAACCCTCTTTATAGCTTGGAAATTTGAGCGGGTAGCCACTGTCAAGCATGCGTTTATTGCTCAGGCGCTTATTACCGCTGCGCCGTGAGTTGTCAGCTTGCTCGCCTTTTAGCTCGTCTCTTTGTTCGTCTTTCTGTTTTTCTGGGGTCGCTACTTCGACATTAAGCCTTTTTGCAATAAAGCTTATGACCTCATTGAGGTTAATTGGTTCATCATCCGTGGCGATATATAAGGGTTTAATATACAAGCTCTGCATGTCTTGACGGATAAGGTGCAGAATGAAACCGACACAGTCATCTTCATGAATACGATTAGTCAGGCGGATCTCATGACTGATAAGCGCTTCCTGCTGTTTTACTTGTTGAATGAGTCGTGAGCGACTTTGGCCATAAATGCCGCTAAAACGAATCACGGTACTTGATATATCAAACGTCTTCAGCAGGGCTTCAGCTTCCAGAAGCACTCTGCCCGAGAAGCTCGTAGGTAATGTGTCACTGCTTTCGTCCAGCCATTGGCTGTCATTCTGGTGGAACACGCTGGTGCTCGAAATAAACAAGATTCGTTTCAAACTAGAAGTGTCGGGTAAGGCCTCAAGGGTGTTTTTCAAACCTGTTACATAGATAGCTCGGTAGCCTTGTTCCGAACGTTCCCCTGGCGTCAAACAGTAAATAATATAGTGGATACCCGGAGGAATATTTTGAAAAGCGCGTGCCAAACTGGCTACGTTTGTTACATCGGCGCTGAGTAATTCAAGGCCTTGAATGGTTTCAGGTGTGCCTTTTCTCAAGCCCCAAACCTGATTTTCTAAGGCCAATTCTTTTGCAACACGTAAGCCTATTTTGCCACAACCGACGATCAGTATGCGTTTACCTTGCATATCAATTAACCTTTTCTATATGATTTGTCTCATTATAAAACGAAGACAATGGTAAATACACGAATCATGACGCTCACCGAACTACGTTATATTGTTACTCTCTCTGAAGAAAAACACTTTGGCCGGGCTGCTGAAAAATGCTTCGTCAGCCAGCCGACATTAAGTGTCGCGGTGAAGAAGCTTGAAGATGAGTTGGGTATTGCGCTCTTTGAACGCAGTAAAGGCAGCATAATTGTGACAGAACTAGGCCTGCGTTTAGTGAGTCAGGCCAAAGCGATTTTGAATCAGGTGAGTATATTTAAAGATCTGGCCCAGGAAGGTAAAGACGAGCTGAACTCACCTTTAAAAATTGGCGCAATTTATACCATTGGGCCATATTTATTCCCGCATTTGATGCCGCATTTGAGTGCCTCAGCGCCTGATATGCCGCTCTATATCGAGGAAAATTATACTGCGGTATTACGTAAAAAACTCAAGGCTTGTGATTTGGATGCGATCATCGTTGCTTTGCCCTTTGATGAGCCTGATGTGGTGACTATGCCGCTCTATGATGAACCTTTTGTAGTTTTATTACCGAAAGGGCATCGTCTTTCAGCCTTGAAAGAACTATCCAGTGAGATGTTGTTGCAAGATAATGTCTTGATGCTGGGGCCGGGTCACTGTTTTAGGGATCAGGTCTTATCGGCTTGTAATGAATTACTGAGCATCATCAGTTTACCCGGAACGGCAGACGAGGGTCGGAAAAAACTCATCACAGAAGGTAGCTCGCTAGAGACTATTCGTCATATGGTGGCATCTGGTTTGGGGATTAGTGTTTTGCCTCAGTCTGCTTTGATGAAAGGATATTATGATGAAAGTCTTTTGGATGTCAGGCCTTTTGTCGCGCCTCAGCCTTATAGGAGTGTTGCACTCGCTTGGCGTGCGACTTTCCCTCGGCCAAAAGCGATTGATGTCTTGGCGCAAGCGACCAAGCGCTCTCAAGAAGTTTTGATGAAGCTCAAGCACTAAAAGGAATTAAGTCGGCATGGCGGCATTGGAAGAGATCGAAGTAACGCAATTAAAAGGGGTGGGCAAAAAGCTAGCAGAAACCTTAGCCAAACTTGAAATTTATAATCTTCAGGATTTACTCTTTCATCTACCTTTTCGCTATGAAGATCGAACACGTATTCATACGCTTGCGAGCCTCAGACCCGGTATGCAAGGTTTGTTTGAAGTGGAAGTGCAGGGCAATCGGGTAGCACAAGGACGTCGACGAAGCCTCGAAGTAAAAGTACAAGATAGTAGTGCGACCGGCACCTTACGTTTTTATCATTTTAGTGCAGCCCAGGCGCGCCAGTTTACCAAAGGTACTTACATTCGTTGTTATGGTGAAGCCCGTTTAGGCAAACTGGGTGTCGAGTTTTATCATCCGGAATATACGGTGATGACAGGCGAAAAGAATAAAGTACCGGATACGCTTACACCGGTTTATCATCTAACAGAGGGTATTCAGCAGCCCCGGATTCGCGCTTTATGTGTTCAAGCATTGGCCTGGTTAGGGCGCTGTGATGTGCGTGATTTGTTGCCTTCAGCTATTCGTGAAAGCTACCAACTACCCGAATTAAAAAAGGCCCTTGCCTATTTGCATCGTCCGCCCCTTGAAGCAGATCAAATTGCTTTATTGGAGGGGCGTCATCAATGTCAACAACGCTTGATTGTTGAGGAATTCCTGGCGCATCATTTGAGCTTATTGAGGCTCAGGCAAGGTATGCGAAACCACCCGGCTTTGGCGTGCTCAGTAGATACAACACTTTCTTCCCAGTTGTTGAATAACTTACCTTTCGCTTTAACCGGCGCGCAGGAGCGTGTGCGGCAAGAGGTGATGAGTGATGTTTCTCAGCCGATACCGATGCTGCGTTTAGTGCAAGGCGACGTGGGGTCTGGCAAAACCGTGGTGGCCGCTTTGGCTGCCTTGCAGGTTGTGGCAGCGGGTGGTCAGGTCGCCTTGATGGCGCCGACAGAAATTTTGGCAGAGCAGCATTTATATAATTTTCAGCAATGGTTTGAAGAATTGGCGACTGATGGCACTTCTACCGCTGATGGCTCTTCTAACGCTGATGGCTCCCCAATTGAAATTGCCTGGCTCAGTGGTAAATCAAAAGGCAAAACCAGAGCGGCGGCTTTGGCAAAAATTGAAAGTGGCGAAGCGAAAATGGTGATTGGAACGCATGCACTGTTTCAGGATGAGGTGAATTTTCATTGCTTGGCCTTGGCGATTATTGATGAGCAACACCGCTTTGGTGTGCATCAACGCTTATCGCTGAAGAACAAAGGTTTACGCGCCGGTTATGTGCCGCATCAATTGGTCATGACCGCCACCCCCATACCGAGAACACTGGCTATGAGTGCTTATGCCGACTTGGATACCTCGGTGATTGACGAGTTACCCCCCGGTCGACAGAAAATTGAAACCTTTGCGATTCCGGATACCCGTCGGGCTGAGATGCTTGAGCGCGTGATGAAGGCTTGTCACTCAGGTTGCCAGGCCTACTGGGTGTGTACCTTGATTGAAGAGTCGGAGACGCTTCAGTGTCAGGCCGCAGAAGAAACTTTGGCATGGTTACAAGTTCAATTACAGGGTTTAGTGGTGGCCTTGGTGCATGGCCGAATGAAAGCAAAAGATAAAAGTCTGATCATGGATCACTTCAAGGCGGGCAAGATCGATGTGCTGGTGGCGACCACGGTGATTGAAGTCGGCGTCGATGTGCCCAACGCCAGTTTGATCGTGATAGAAAATCCGGAGCGTTTGGGTTTGGCGCAACTGCATCAGCTTAGGGGTCGAGTAGGGCGGGGGGCTTTAAAAAGTTATTGTGCTTTGATGTTCCACTCGCCGCTATCAAAAAATGGCAAAGAGCGCTTAACGGTGATGCGGGAAAGTAATGATGGTTTCGTGATTGCCGAAAAAGATCTGGAACTAAGAGGGCCGGGTGAAGTTTTGGGTACGCGCCAGACCGGTTTGATCGATTTCAAGATAGCAGATTTACAGCGTGACCAGGAATGGTTACCCGAGATTAAAAAAATGGCACCACAGGTCGCAGAAGATGCCATATTGACAGAGCGGCTCATTCAGCGCTGGATCGGAAATAGACGTCAGTATGGTGAGGTTTAAGGGCTATACTGTAGGTAATAAACTGTTTGAAAACGAATCGTTACAACAATAAATAAAAATCTTCTAACCGATTTTTTGGTTTGATCTACACTAAGGGTAATGATTATGGACAACGAAGAGTTAAATGACATGATACCCGCAGCGGTGAATAAAGTTTTTGAAGAATACCAAACCATCGAAGAGCTCAATCTGGGCGAGTCTGATCGACCAACTATGGTGAGTCGACAAGGCGTACCAGCCAAGCAGATCATCAAAATGATATTGATGAAAGATGCTTTAGGACGAGTGCAAGCCATCTTTCCTTCTGACTGCATGTTGGATGTTGATACGCTTAACCGGAAAGTCAGTCGTTCTTTAGAAGCGCTACCGAATGAAGATGTTTCAAGTATTATTGAAAGTTACAGTTTAAAGGCCTTACCTGCGATACCGGATATCACCGGCCTGCCTTCAATTATTGATAGTCGTGTGCTGGAAAATGATGATATTTATGTCGAAAGTGACCAAACTGATCAGCTTATAAAACTCAGCAAAGGGGCTTTTGCTGCCTCAATCAAAAAAGCCAAAGTGGCTGAGTTTGTGGTACCGATTGCGTCTATTTCTTACAATATTAACAGCCCGGGGGATGACCTAGAGCAAATCAATCAAGCGATTGAAAAGTTTACCTCGCTAAGAATTAAGCAGCGTTTGGAAGATACCCTTGAGTTACCGCCTTTACCGCAAAGTGCTCAGGATATTATTCACTTACGTGCTAACCCGGATGCAGGCTCTGATGAGCTTGCCGATATTATTGAAAAGGATCCAAGCCTGGCGGCTCAAGTTGTCAGTTGGGCGTCAAGCTCATTTTATAATGCGCCGGGCAAAATAAAATCGGTACACGATGCGATTATTCGGGTACTGGGTTTTGATATGGTGATGAATCTGGCGATGGGTTTAGCCTTGGGTAAGACCTTGAAAGTACCGCAAGATGAGCCTAAAGGCTATGCGCCTTATTGGCAGCAAGCGATGTGGATGGCGTTGGGCACAACGGCGGTTATCAGTAAAATTGACCCGACGTATCGTCCTAGCTTTGGTCTATCGTATTTATCCGGCTTATTACATAACTTTGGTTATTTGGTCTTAGCGCATGTGTTCCCGCCACATTTCAAATTAATGTGTCGCTACATCGAAGCTAATCCGCATTTGGACTCGGCGTATATCGAACATTTCTTGTTGGGCATTACCCGTGAGCAGGTCGGCAGCCAATTAATGTCTGTCTGGAATATGCCGGAAGAAGTGATCATGGCCTTGCGTCACCAGAAAAATTCAGCATTCGATGGTGGCAATGCTGAATATGCAAGTTTACTCAATCTTACGCAGCATTTACTGGCTGACGCAGGTATCTTCACCGGCTCGATTGAACCTCTGGAAGAGGGGGCTTATGAGCGTTTGAATATTACTAAAGAGAACGCCGCGGCGGCTATTGAACGCTTACTTGAAAGTCAGGAAGACGTCGCAGCGGTCGCGGGTTTATTAGGGCGATAGGAAATAGCGATAAGCATAATTAAACAGACAAAAAAGCCCGGCATTGCCGGGCTTTTTTGGTTTACCTTTCTGCTCTTCAAGTACGTATTCTCAAACCTTCAGATACCAGGCTAATGACCTGTTCGAGATGCTCTTCTGAAATGTCCCCTTCGGTGCGAGCGAAACGATTATCAATCATTAAGCTCGCCACGCCATGTACCAAAGACCAAGCAGAGTTAGCGAGTATTAAAGGGTCACCTTCAGTAAACTCTTTTGCCTTAATGCCTTCTTTCACGAGTTGTACGATGGTCTCGTAAGCGCGTGCCCCGTAATTACTTAGTTCTTTAAACTCGGTTTCTGCGGGGATGAGTGGGCCAAACATTAAGCGATAGAGTTCAGGATTATCTAAAGCAAATTGCACATAAGCTCTACCGGTTTTTGCTAAACGTTGTGTCACGAGAGGCCCATGATCATCAGCAAGTTGGCTGGCTTCATTTAGCTGTTTGAAACCTTCGGCTGCCAATGCTGCAAGCAGCGTTGTTTTATCAGGGAAGTGTCGGTAAGGCGCCGTTTGCGAAACACCCACGTCACGCGCCAATGCCCGTAAACTGATTTTATCAGGGCCGCGCTCAATCAAGTGTTGTTTGGCTTTTTCCAGTAAAGCCAGTCTCAAGTTTCCATGATGGTAAGGTTGCGCAAGATCATTCATTTTCTGGCTGTTCTCTCTAAGCATTTATCGTTGTTGTTTTTGTTGGTCTTCAGGGCCGGTCTTCAGCAATTATTTTTGGCCGTATGCAAGATTATACATTTTTTTGGCAACAGTGTGTTCCATGATTACATTGTTGACGGTGAATACATTTGAGCTTACTATGTGATCGCTGCTTACATTAAGGTTTTTGTGTGTTTAGGGAGAAAGAAATGTTCAGGCTGCTAAATTTTATTGTCAATGATACTCATCGTTTCACCCGTTTTAACTTACCACTAGGCGTTATGGCTTTTGCCTGTCTGTCTCTTGTCGTACAGGCTGGGGGGCAAAACGTTGTCGAACAAAACATCGTCGAACAAAACATCGTCGAACAAAGCATTGTCGAACAAAAAACGGAAGAACAGGCTTTTCCTGTTTATACAGAACAAGTGCAATATAAGCTGGTAAAGCGAACACTTTATACCAGTGGCAAACTGGTGAATAAATCACAGCAAAAGTTGTCTTTCAAAACAGCGGGTCGAATCAAGGGGATTTATGTAGAGGAAGGCCAATATGTTAAACAGGGGCAGTTACTCGCTGAGCTTGATCAAGAAGAAATTTCAGCGCAGGTGAAGCAGGCTGAAAGCCTGTACCAAAATGCACAGCGCCACTTAAAACGCTTGAGTCAGCTACATCATAAAAAGCTTATTCCACTGGCTGAGCTGCAATCGGCTCAAACGCAGGTAGATGTGAGTGCTTCGAACCTGCGTATCGCAAAATTTAACCAGAAACATGCATCAATCAGAGCGCCAGTGAACGGCACCATTTTGAAACGTCTGGTAGAAGAGAATGAATTTGTCGCTTCTTTTCAGTCATCTATGCTGCTGGGTGCGGAAAAACAAGGCTGGATAATTCGCAGTAAAATTAGCGATAAGGATATTATTCGGGTCTCTGTTGGCGACCCGGCATTGATTCATTTTGATGCCTATCAACATCTGCCTTTTAGTGGTTTTGTTTCAGAAGTGTCTGCCGCTGCCGATGAGCGCAGCCAGTTATTTGAAGTCGAGATTGCCCTAGACCCGACTACGCTGCGCTTACATTCTGGTTTTATCGGCCAGCTAGAGCTTCGCCCTCAGTCAGAAGATAGAGTTGCCTGGGTGCCTATTGAGGCCGTGGTTGAAGCCAAAAAGGGTAAAGCCAAAATATTCGAAGTGCTGCCAAATAATCAGGTAGTTTTGAAAGAAGTGACGATTGGCTGGCTTGATTCAGGCAAAGTAGCCATCAGTCAGGGAATTGAAAACGACAGTTATATCGTTACCCGTGGCGCGACCTTTTTAAGTGAGGGCACATACATATCAAGTGCAAACGCTTCCCCTGGTTTAAATAACGCAAATAGCTTAAATAAGGCAAATAGTTCAAATGGCACAAACTCTTCACGTACAAGGACAACGTTCGCGAATAAAACCACCCTAATTTCTAGTACTCACTAGACCTTCCAGGAGAGAATCTATATGAGTTTGCCCTCACTCGCGATACGTAATTATCAGTTTACTCTGGTGGTTCTCTTTTTATTGGTTTGTTTAGGTGCGGTTTCACTGACGTCGATGCCGCGCTCTGAAGACCCACAATTCGATTTTCCTATTTCTGTTACCTCAATTGTATACCCAGGCACCAACCCCATTGATATGGAAAAAATGGTCGTTGATCCGATTGAGGATGTCCTCAATGAGCTTGAAGACTTAAAAGTGATACGCACCAGTATCGAAGATGGTTTAGCTATTATTGAAACTGAGTTTCTTTATGGCAGTGACCCAGATGAAAAATATGATGATATTGTCTCGGCGATTACGGCGATAAGAGATGACTTGCCAGCGGGTATTAAGCGTTTAAAAACAGTAAAAATTTCGCCCTCTGATGTAAATATTATGCAGCTTGCTTTGAACTCAGAGAGTGAGCCCTATCTGGCATTAAAATATCAAGCCGAAAAGCTGGAACAGCAACTTGAACGTGTTTCCGGTGTTAAAAAAGTCAGTGTGACGGCGTACCCCGAACAACAAGTTCATGTGAGTATGGATCTGGTACGCATGGCTGAACTGAATATCTCCATGCAACAGCTGGGTGGCGCTCTGAGTCAGGCGGGTGCCAATATTCCGGGTGGTCATGTGAACAGTGAGCAAAGACGATTCACGGTACAAACAAGTGGTGACTTTTCCAGCCTGGATAACATTCGCAATACAGTGGTTCAAAGCGCTGCTGATCATGTAATTTACGTAAAAGATATTGCCCTTATCTCTTTTGGTAATGATATTCCCTCTTATCTTGCCCGATATAACAAGCAGCGCGGCGTGTTTATTAATATCGTACAGCGTAAGGGCTCGAATATTTTTGACGTGACTGAGGCATTGAATCAAAAAATCACCGCCTTCAAACAGTCACTTCCTCATACCTTCACGGTCAATATGGTGGTAGACCAAAGCAAGAGCGTGTCAAAGCGGATAAATGGTTTTTTTAATAATTTGATGCAAGGTTTGTTACTAGTCAGCTCGTTTACGCTGATTATTCTGGGGGTGCGTGCCGCTTTAGTGGTAACCATCGCTATTCCACTGTCTATTCTGATGGGCCTGGGTTGGTTGGATATGGCAGGTTATGGTTTGCAGCAGATGTCGATTTCAGGCTTGATTATCGCACTGGGATTACTGGTCGACAATGCCATTGTGGTTACCGAAAATGTCGGCCGCTTTATACGACAAGGTTATAGTCGCACAGAAAGCGCAATTAAAGGTGCCTCGCAAGTCTCATGGGCCGTCATTAGTGGCACTTTAACAACCGTTTTGGCCTTTTTCCCGATCCTCTTGTTACCAAGTGGATCGGGAACTTTTATTCGTTCTATGCCAGTGATGGTTATTCTGACTCTAATCGCTTCGCTTATTGTCGCGCTTACCTTAACGCCTATGTTGGCGAGTCGACTGTTGAAGCGAGAACCGAAGACTTCATCCGCGTCTTCGACCAAACTTGACGCTAATCAGCTTGGCGTAGTTGAAGCTAGAATCGATGAAGGTCGGGTTTTACGGGCTATTACATGGTTTGCCAATAAACCCTATCAAAGCTTGCTCACCGCTGCCTTAAATCATGCCTGGCTGACACTGGGCCTGGCAGTTGTATTGCTGCTGGGTACGCTAACGCTTTTTGAGTCGGTAGGCGTCAGTTTATTTCCAAAAGCAGAGAAACCGATGTTGCTGGTACACATCGAAACACCTGAAGGCGCGAGTTTTGATCAAACCTTAAAAGTAGCGGTGAAGGTAGAAACGCTGGTGAAATCTTTTGACCAAGTAGAAAGCGTGGCAACCAATATTGGTAAGGGTAATCCACGGGTTTATTACAATACTTCGAATGTGCGAGAAGTGCCCAATTATGCGCAATTGTTTGTGCAAGTCAATACCGATGATTACGCTGATGTTGAGCGCTTGATCGCTCAGTTACGAGCCCAGTTCAAAATGATTCCGGCAGTACAGATAAAGGTGCAAGAATTTATGCAAGGGGCACCCAATGAAGCCCCCATTGCCATTCGGGTGACCGGTGAAGATTTGGACGTATTACGTGCGGTGAGTGTTGATGTTGAAAGCATTATTGCCAGCACAGCAGGTACGGTTAATGTTGATAATCCTATTGCCAGGCATAAAGTAGATTTGAAGATCGATATCAATCGTGAAAAAGCCGCGATGTTGGGTATTCCACTGAGTCGTATTGATCAGTCTATTCGCACCGCATTAGTCGGTAAAACGGTGGGTAGCTTTCGAGACGGTAACGGTGAAGATTTCAGCATTCTGATTAAGCGAGCGGGTTCAGAAGAAGCAGACTGGCAAGCCTTGCAACAAATTCATATCCGGGCTGGCAATGGTGAGATGATTCCTCTAAATCATTTGGTCGACATGAACTTGGAAAGTATGATTCCGCGTTTCAAACATCACAATATGATGCGCATGGCGCTGGTAACATCAGACCTTGATACCGGCTATCAGGCTGAAACAGTGACCAATAAAATTATTAAGGAACTAGAGCGGTATGATTGGCCACAAGGGGTTAGTTATCTTATTGGTGGCGAACAGGAAGATCGTAAGGAGTCATTCGGCGGTATGTTCCAAGCTTTGATTGTCGCGCTGTTAGGGATCTTTGCGGTGTTGGTTTTACAGTTCAGATCCTTTATGCAGCCGCTTATTATTTTTGCCGCTATCCCTTTTGCAATCACGGGTGCCATATTGGGCTTGTGGTTAAGTGGTTATACATTCTCATTTACGGCTTTTGTCGGTCTAACATCACTGGTGGGTATTGTGGTGAACAACTCAATTATTCTGGTGGATTATGCCAATCAGCTCAGGCTGTCAGATGCCTCTGTAACGGTTAGATCAGCCATTATTGAGTCGGCAAAAACGCGTTTATTGCCGATTATGCTCACGACTTTAACGACCATCGGCGGCTTATTACCGTTAACCTTAAGTCAGTCATCGATGTGGTCTCCGATGGGCTGGGCTATTATCGGTGGCCTGGTAGTCTCTACGTTATTAACCTTGTTGATAGTGCCGGTGCTTTATCAGAGCTTGACGCTAGATAAAAGTAAAAACATCGCTGTAGTTTAACGTTTTAGTCGCGCTGCGTTGTCTTATCTGGCCTGGTCTCTTATTGGGAGTGTATGGCGCAGCTTATACATTTGAAGTATTTTTCTTAGTTTACTGGCGCTTTCTGAAAAAACTGCTAACTTGTGTCTTAATGTTCGGAAATGAAATATATTCAGGTTTAGCTTAGTCGTTATGCGCAAAATGTTTCTTTGTGCTCAGAAGCTTCTGTTTATTCCTTCGTTACGGCATATATTCACTCGATAAAGTTAAGCCTTATGAAAACCTCTGTTAGCGTGAAGGCACTTGTTTTTTGCCTTCTTTTTATACTTGTTCCTCAGTCTTTTGCCAAAGAAATAATCAGAGTCGGTGTGGCTCATTTTCCACCTTTTATTGAAACCCGTGGAAATGAGGTCGGTGGTTTGGCGGCACAAATGCTTGAGCTAATGAATCAACACCAGGAAAAATATCTATTTCAGGCATTTCCAACGCTACCGACAACCCGTCACGAAATCTTTAAGTTAGGACGTTATGATATGTCGATGTTTGATAATCTTTCCTGGGGTTGGAAGGGTTTGGATGTTGATGCCTCAGATGTCTATCTACAAGGCGGCGAAGTATATATTGCCCGCGTTGAGCCGGGTCGAGATGAATCTTATTTTAAAAGCTTAGAGAGTAAAACGTTAATAGGTATACAGGGCTATCACTATCAGTTTGCAGATTTTAATGCGGATGAAGTATTCCTGAAGCAAGAATTTAACATGCAATTGACCAAAAGTAATATCGGTAGCATCCAAATGTTGCTATCAGGACAACGAGGTGATATCGCCGTTGTTACCATGTCTTTTCTTGCTAAGTATCTCAAAGAGAATCCGCAGGATAGAGCAAAAATACTAGTATCTCGTAAATTGGATCAGACCTATCTACATAGTATTATTCTTCGACGCGGCATGCAGCCTAATATCGGTGAAATAAATACCATCCTCACCGAGTTAACCGAGAGTGGTCAGCTCCCGAAGCTCTGGCAAACCATTGACCCTGGCTCAATATACTTTTAGCTTGGCGTTTTTTATAGGTTCGGTTTATAGGTACGATTTATAGGTTGGACTTAGAGATTCGACTTTAAGATGGCAGGGCTTAGCTTCAAGTTGAGTTGTTTCCTGTTATGCTAGTGCACCGAATATAGTCAGATTGTAGCTCCCTAGAATTCAGTACCATGTCTCGACAAATACTCTCAAAAATTACCGATCAGCTATTAGATGAAACAAGCCCCTCTTTGCTGTTAAAAAGGGCGCTGGATGATTTTTCTGCCTTATGTAGCCAGGTGACGGATATTCACCCAGAAGCCACCTTTGATGCTTGGGCAGGCGACACCTTTTTAGACACCGGGGTGGCGATTAACCCGCAAGCGGCTGCACAATGTGTACAGGATTATCGACGTAGTGTGGTGTTTATTCGAGGTGTTCATGCTGCGCTT
>Ga0105348_1000040_pt1 | contig 89067 bp, 71 predicted proteins | sample EN8Hudsemesocosm_2_FD_83504 | JGI IMG/M metagenome (GOLD analysis project Ga0105348, IMG submission 83504) | Methane-oxidizing microbial communities from mesocosms in the Hudson Canyon - EN8C Hudson Canyon | ecosystem: Environmental > Aquatic > Marine > Cold seeps | place: Hudson Canyon... | reverse complement strand
TGGTGATTATTTCGCATGATAGACACTTTTTGAATAGTGTTTGTACACATATGGCTGATTTGGATTATGGTGAAATTCGTTTATTTCCAGGTTCCTATGACGAGTACATGATGGCTTCAACTCAAAAACGTGAGCAGTTGCTAAGTGATAATGCGAAAAAGAAAGCGCAAATTGCCGACTTAAAAGCATTTGTTAGCCGTTTCTCAGCGAATGCCTCAAAATCTAAACAAGCGACATCGCGTGCGAAGCAAATTGATAAAATTCAATTGGCTGATGTTAAGCCTTCAAGTCGTCAAAACCCGTTTATTCGTTTTGAACAAGAGAAAAAGCTACATCGTTTAGCATTGCAAGTTGAGAATGTTGCAAAATCATATGATGAAGCTTTATTTTCAAACTTTAATTTAATGGTTGAAGTTGGCGAACGTATCGCGATTATCGGGCCAAATGGTATCGGTAAAACAACTTTACTTAAATGCTTGGTTGGCGATACTGATTTAACTTCAGGAGAGGTTAAGTGGTCTGAGAATGCTGAAATTGGTTATTATGCGCAGGATCATGCCTCTGATTTTGAAGAAGAAAAGAACTTAGTCGATTGGATGAACCAATGGGGTAAGGAAGAAGATGACGAGCAAGTCATACGTGGCACTTTAGGTCGTTTGCTATTTTCCCAGGATGAAATCAAAAAGTCAGTGAAAGTTATTTCAGGTGGTGAGCAAGGGCGAATGATTTTCGGTAAGTTAATGCTCAAAAAGTCTAATGTTCTGGTTTTAGATGAACCAACCAATCACTTGGATATGGAATCAATTGAGTCTTTGAACTTGGCGTTGGACAATTATGAAGGCACGTTGTTATTCGTGAGTCACGATAGAGAGTTTGTATCCTCATTGGCAACTCGTATTATCGAATTAACACCAACAGGGATTGTAGACTTCCACGGAACGTATGAAGAGTATTTAAGCAAACAAGCTTAACGTCACCTGCTAGCAGGTTGGAAATGCACAGCGCTATCCAATCTGCGAATCTTAATTAGAGTGCTTTGTACAAATCAATCATGTCATTCCGGTAGAATTTATAGTCGGAATCCAGCTCTTATATGGCTGTTGTAGTTAAATGGCTATTGTGAAAAGCCCTTACTTATCTAAATAAGTACGATCTAAGTACGTCAAAATATCTTTGGATTCAAAAAGCTCCGTTCCTGTGTTTGGATCTACTAAAAAAGGTACTTGTACATTCCCGTGTTCTTTAAAAAACTCATCTCGCTTAGTGTTGGGCAAGGGTTGATAGGGTTTTAGGCTTAATCTAAAGTTTGCTGGACCCATGTCTGCTCTTTGCTGTTTTCCCAGATTGACTAATAAATAGGGTAGTTCCAGCTCGCACAGTCGTTCTCTAACGGGTCTGGAAAAGGGGCTGGATTCAAAGCTATAGAGTGTCAAAGGTAATTCTGCAGCTCTTGCTTTGACCGCATTCATACCTGCGTTCAAGCGAATTATGCTTGCGAAAATAGAGCTAGCATTATTGATGAAAGTATCATTAAGTTGTTTTGGGGGTGGGGCCGATAGGTATTCATTAAAAAGATAAGAAATAATATCTTGCCGACCAGAGATTTTTTGGTCCGTATTAGGGTCGACCAGAACCGGTAACTCGTCACTTCCGGAATCTCTTTTTAACTTGCGAATATTCTTTCCGCCTACCGGGCAAGGGGCAATCATCACATTTAAGTTTAATTCGGTTAATGCTTCCCTTACAAAGCGGCACTCTGAGCAAGCCTCACGCTCGAATAAAACTAATGTGTCTTTGGGTTGTTTTGCTTTTCTGCTCGCAGAAGTGCCACGCCATGAGCGCAGTGTAGAGGCAAGGGTTGAAGAGGTTAAATTGACTACTCTGATCATGAAATGCATCACTTTTGTGTTTGTATGTAAATAAAGCTTGTATTAGCTGTTATCTGGGCTAGATTTTCAATAGGTGAAAAGGAGTTTCTTAACAAAAATCTAATAATATTGAGGTAACTCATGCGTAATGTTTTAACGAAGTTTTGTGGAGCAGCACTTGTCTCTGCAGTTTTATCCAGTTCAGTCTTTGCAGGTGGAACAATTAATATCTGTTCAGATAAAAATCTATGGTACCCATTTACCTTCGTAGAAGAAGGTAAAGCTGTCGGCTTACAAATTGATATTATCAGCAAGGCATTATCAAATTTGGATTACAGTGTGAATTATAAGCCTTTACCTTGGAAACGCTGCCTTGCATCCGCCAAAGATGGTGACTTCGATGCAATAGCGACGGCGTCTTATAAAGACAAGCGTGCCGTATTTCTAGAATACCCAAATGATGCATCTACCGCTAAGAAATCTGTTCAGCGTGTACTGCAGGTCGAGTATGTCGTTGTTACAGCTAGTGATAGTGGTTATACCTATGCTGGGGACGTAAAAACAATCCCAACACCTGTAAGAGTCCCAAGAGGGTATTCTATTGGTGATGATTTGAAAAAGCAGGGGCTGAAAGTTGATGATGGTGCGGCTGGTGACGAAAACAATATTAAGAAAATGCTGCGTAGAGGTGATGGTTCTGTCGTGACGCTGCCTAAAATAGTTGAGCTCTTAAGTAAGCAGGATGTTTATAAGGGTAAGTTGAGTGTCAGCGATACGCCAGTTAAGTCTAAGTCTTATTACCTTCCTTTTTCAAAGAAAAGTAAAATTACGAAATCTGATCAAGAAAAAATTTGGGCTGAAATTGCAAATGTACGTAATGATTTAGAGTTTATGGGGAAAATGTCAGCAAAATATTAATTGTTTTGTTGTAGCTGAAAATAAATTCAAAGGTAGGTACTAATTCTATCTTTGAATTTTGTGTTTTTTCTTTCGGAGATAATTTGTGGTATTTAAAACAATATCCTTCAAGCTCATTAGTATTATGCTGATTATTACTACGGGCATGCTGTCAGCTGTTGGATTCTATGACTATGGTCAATCAAAAAAACGTTTGGCAGCTGAACTTAGTGCTGAAACGGTTTTAATGACAAATCGTTTGAAGCTAAATTTGCCGCCGGCAATTTGGAATATTGATGATGAGTACATAGAGAGTGTTTTATCTTCAGAAGTTAAAGCGAAGTTTATTGAAGGCATTTATATTCAGGATGAAAAAGGACGCTTCTTAAAGGGTATCAAAAAGTCAGGCGCCGAAATGAGCCTAATCGAAGCAATGCCTGAAGGTTTAGGTCAATTGCATGAAGACGAGTTAAGCTACAGTGAGCCTGATAGTGATGAGGTTTATACTGTTGGTAAAATTGCTTTAAATATAACAGATAAAGCAAATGTTGCTTTTTTGAAGTCTGAAATTAAGCGCTTAATCATTCAGATTGTCTCGCTGAACGTGATTCTATTACTCCTGTTTTCAGTGGCAATCAGGCGCATTTCAAACCCACTTCGAACACTTAATAATGTTGCAGCAAGTATCGCACTGGGTGACTATAGTCTAAATATTAATATTAAACGTAATGACGAAATTGGTGATCTTGCGACCAGTTTTACAACCATGAAAGATGGTATTAAAAAGAAGGTTCAAGATCTAAGGGATTTGAATCTAATTAGTGAAGATTTAGCGGTTTGCACAAGTCAAACAAAGGCTTTAGAGAAGACGCTTCAGGCATTATCGGCACATTCTAGCGTGAAATTCGGCTCTGTCTACTTATACAATAATGATAATAAACTAGAAATAAAATCTTTCTATCCTCCTAAACATATTCAATCTAAGCAAGAGCCAAGACAATTCGATCATGGGGAAGGAATTATTGGTATTACTTGTCAGAAAAAAGAAATTATTTATATTGCTGATACAAGTGAAGATGAACGATTTGTCGATAATGAAGAGTATCAACCTAAATCAATTATTTGTGTGCCTTTAATGGATAACAATATGGCATTAGGGGTACTTAACCTTTCAGGTGACGTGAGTGAGGTTAAATTTGAAGAAACTGATTACGAATTCGCAGAGACAATTGCCAGGCAGCTAGTGACGACGATTAAAAATATCCGTATGCGTGAAACGATTGAAGAGCAGAATCGAAATTTAGAGGCAAAAGTTGAAGAACGAACCGCAGCGCTAAGACAGAAGAATCATGATATTGCCAGTATGATGGAAAATATGCATCAGGGTTTATTCACTATTACTACTGGTGGCTTGATTCACCCGGAATATGCTGCATACCTAGAAGAAATTTTTGAAACAAGTCGAATTGCAGACCGGAATTTTGCAGACCTTTTATTTAATAATACTAAGGCTGGGTCAGATTCTGTTGATCAGAATATAACGGCTGTTGATGCGATTGTTGGTGAAGATAAAATGATGTACGAGTTTAACTCGCATTGTTTGATGTCAGAAATGGTTATCTGCCTTGAAGATAGTCGGGAAAAAATACTAGAGCTTGATTGGGATCCGATTGAAAGCGAAGACGGTGTCATTGATAAGTTAATGGTGACGGTGCGTGATGTAACTGAACTTAAAGCGCTTGAGGCCGAGTCTAAAGAACAAAAGCAAGAACTTGAAATTATTGGAGAAGTTCTTTCAGTCGACCCTTCCAAGTTTAATGACTTTATAGAGACCTCACATGAGTTTCTTGCTGAGTGCCTAACGATTATTGAAACGACATCTGAAAAAGATGCTAATGCAATCGCCAATTTATTTAGGTCAATGCATACCGTTAAAGGTAATGCGCGCACCTATGGCCTGAAATATATCACTGACGTAGTTCATGAAGTTGAAAGTACTTATGATGAGCTTCGTAAAAATGAAGAGGCTGCATGGAATAGCGATATATTGCTAAGTGAGCTTGATGGCGCAAAAAGGATTATTGGGCGTTACGCTCATGTCTTCCGTGAAAAGCTAGGTCTAGGTAAGCCTTCATCTAACCAGACCGCCCTAGATCAACAACGCATTGATATTTGGTTGAGCCATATTGCAGAGCTTACCCAAGATAGTAATGACACCAAGCTAAAAGATATTGTGTCTGAGGCGTATGAACTACTAATTTCTCCAGAGGCGAAGCATATTGAAGAGGTTATATCCAGTGTGATTCAATCTGCTAACTCATTAGCTGAGCAACTTGGTAAGGCTAAACCTTGTATAAAAGTAACTGACAATGACATTCTTGTTAATCGTGAAGTTCATAGTGTTCTGAATAACATTTTTATGCATGTTTTTCGAAATGCCATGGATCATGGTATTGAGAGTGCCGAAGAGCGTTTAGGTAAAGGCAAATCAGAGCAAGGTAATATTTTACTGGATGTTGCTGTAGATCATGATGGTTTTGCTAAGCTGGTTGTTCAGGATGATGGTCGGGGTCTTGCGTTAGGAAAAATCTACGATCTCGCTATAAAGAAAGGGGTTATTGATAAAGATGCGCCCAAACCGAAAGATTTGGATATTGCTAATTTGATTTTCTCTTCAGGGTTTTCAACCTCTGTAGAGGTAACCGATGTTTCGGGTCGTGGTGTCGGTATGGATGCGGTGAAAGGGTTTCTGAAAAAAGAGGGTGGTAGTATTGAAATTGTTTTGAGTGACGGGAATGAGGGTGATGAATATCGCGGCTTTGCTACTAAAATCCGAATACCACAGAAGTTTTATAAAGTTGCCTTGAAATTTGCGCAGAGTGCGGCCTAAAGCATTAGTTTTGAAAAACTAATGCTTAGTGTTTGATTCAATCATTTGAATAACTTCTTTTTCAAGTGATTGGAGATAGCCTGAGCTGAATCCTACCTTAGAAATACGAATTCGACCTTCCTGATCAACAATAAATGATGTTGGCATCGCTAATAACTGGTAGTCACGTTGTGATTTGCCGGTAGTTTCCATTAAGACTGGAAATTTAAGGCTATGTTTATCTAAAAACATGATGGCTTCTTTTTTGGTTGCATCCACATTTATAGCAAGAACTTCAAATTTATCTGTACCAAATTGTTCTTGAAGGCGTTGCCTTAAAAGGTTGTACTCAGGTAAGGATGCTTGGCAAGGGCCGCACCAAGAGGCCCAGAAATCAACGAGAACAACCGAGCCCTGATAATCCTTTAAGCTAATAAGTTTACCGTTATATATGTCAGGTAGAGAAAAGTCCGGGGCCGTTTTATAGCTCTCTGCTGAACAAATAGCAGAGGCGAAAAGCACTAATCCGAGAAAAAGTTTTTTATATAGAATGAAAAATAAATTCATTGTATGACCAATCAATTCAAGCAATAAGAACCAAAGATAGTTTGCAGTAAGTTTGGATGAATAACCATGTTTTCTAAAAATGCTGAATTATATCAGTCCTAAATTCCTAGCCTTGGATAATGCTTCTGTTCTGCTTTTTGCCTCAATTTTGCCATAAAGGTTTCGGATATGAGCCTTTACCGTTGCTGGTGCTAGGGTTAGTTTTCGTGCAATCTCTTTATTTGCTAAGCCTTGGTTAATTAAATCCAGCACTTCCAACTCACGTTGGCTGAGCGGCTCTAAAAGTTGTTTATTGCTCTCTAAAGCTGCAGCGCCCGGAAGCTCTGCTTGTGTTTGGGTTGGCTCAATCTGCAAGCCCAGAATAGAGGTTAGTTTCTGTAGATAGCTGTCTGAGATAGTAGGGTCAGAACACAGAGCAAGTGCTTGTTGAATGATTGGGTTTTCATTGGTGTATACAGAGATAAACCCATCCTGTGAGGCGAGTTGTAAAGATTCATTGATACTTGTTCGTGCGGCTTCAATATTATGCATTTTAAGTAGTGTAACTGCTTTAATGCTTAGAGCTTGTATTAGGTGGTATATGTGATGATGGGATTCGGTTTGTATAACCAATCTATCAAGCATTTCTAATGCAAGTGAAAATTTACCTTGTTCGGTAAATATACGTGCTTTCGTCAAATTAATATCTTCGAAATTAAGTGGAATAGCGTTAATAGAAGCACTATCAAGCTCTTCAATGACATATTGTGCTTTGTCATCTTTCCCCATGGAGAGCAGGCATTTGGATTTTAATGCGTTTAGACTAGGGGGAGCAAAAACAATAGAATCTTTTTTGTGTTGATATACATGAAGTGCATCATCAATACACTCAATCGCATCTACAAAGCGTTTCTGGGCAAATAGTAGTGTTCCCATTACATACTGGATAATAACGTGCTGGCCCGCTTCTGTGCCTATTTCAAGGTGCTTAAGCAGTGGGTTAATGTACGACTCAGCAATTGTAAACTCTGCCTTTTCGGTATAGATCATTGCTAGGGCACTATTTTGCCAGCATGAAATGATTCGAGGTTGAGAAGGATCGTGATAGCTATCAATCCATTGTTGGTTGATAATACCGGTTTCGAGAGCAATCTCTAGTTTACCTTGATAGTAGTATATCCAGCCGAGTAGGCCGCTGCTTGATAATACGGTGGTATATTTCTTTTCACGTTTTCCGTGATCAATAGCAGCTAATAATGCTGATTCTGCTGAGTCTAGGTCTCCAACAGCAAAGCTATCAAGTCCAATACCATAATAAGTGACGGACTTTAAAGGCATATTTGTACTGTCGAGTTCCTTTAAGACCTCTTTAGTTAGCAAATTGGCGCTTTTAAGGTCGGATTGCGAGCGAGCAAGGTAAGCTCTAATGAGTGATATTTCGCTATGTAAATCAATTAATTCATTGGTGCTGGTTTCAACGTTGTCGAGGCGCTGCTGGTCTATCAGGACTTCTAATTGATCCAATAAAGGTGGGATTATTTCAATTTTATTACTGAAATATAAGGCCCATATTTTAAGCATTATAGAACGTGGGGATTGGCTTACCATGCTGTCGGGTAGCTTTGAAATCCATTCCAGAACAGGAAGGTGATGGCCTTCATGGATTAGATTATTGCCATTGTTTTCAAGTAGTGTAATGAGTTGTTGCCAATCTTTAAGCTGTACAACTTGTTCAATCGCTTCATGTGCCTGGTTATGTTCAGTTAGCCAGTCAACCGCAAGCTTTTGATGTTGTACAAGTTTGCCGCTTGATGTGGATTGTGCTTTTTTAAGTAATGCCTCACGAAACATGTCGTGGTAGCGGAACCAGTGATGATCTTTATCAAGAGGAATTAGAAATAAGTTTGAATTGTAAAGGTGCTCAAGAATTTTTCTACTGTCGTCGCGATTTCGAATATGGTTACAGAGGTCTTCACTAAGTCGTAAAAGGCAGGCCGTTTCAAGTAAAAATTCACCAACTTCAGATGGCTGGTGATCTAATATTTCGCTTAAAATATAGTCTGAGAAGTGTCGGTCGTCAGCAAAAAGTTGTTGCGTAGATAAATACTGTTGCTCGTTATTTGGTGTTGCAGTAGCCGAGAGTGCAGTAAGTTGCATTGCAGCAATCCAGCCTTCTGTTTTTTGAAATATTTCTTCAATTTGCTTTTCTGAAAGTGCTAGTCCCATATAAACATTAAAAAATACTTTAGATTCAGTATATGAAAAAACCAAATCACTGGAATAGATTTGATCAACCCAATTTTTAACACTCCATCGTGAAATCGGTAAGTTCGGTTCAAAGCGTGTCGTGATGATCAGTTCAATATTTGGAGGAATAAAATCAATGAAATAGGCGAATTGTTGAAGTATTTCTTTATTCTGAATGACATGAAAATCATCTAGAACAATTGTGAGTGAGTGGCCAGAAGCCGAATAACTATTAAGTTCGTTTACTAAGGCGGTTACAGCTGCTTCAATATGAAAAGAAGAGGTATCCAGAAACTTATTAGCTTCTTGGCCAATATTTTCGACCTTTGAGCTTACAGACCCGATTAAATAGCGCCAAAATCGAACTTGTTCATCATCTGTTTGGTCTAAAGATAGCCAGCAGTAATTTCTTTCGTTACTCTGAAGCCATTGCGATACTAATGTCGTTTTACCATAGCCGGCAGGTGCTGAAATTAGAACTAATTTTCGTCCACTTCGGGGTACTAACCTAGAAATAAGTTGTTTTCTATCAACACTTTTCGGGTTGTAGGCCGGTGCTAATAACTTGGTTTGTAGTAACGTGGTTTGCAATAACATGGCGAGGTCTTATTTACTATTTAAATTCGTAACAGAAATATAATCGCTATCTTACACTAAGGCTTGAGTATTGGCAGCTTATGCCGCATTTCGACAATAAAAATATTTAGAAAAAGGCGTATTTTGTGCCAATACCAAATAAAATAGTCGCAAGTATTGGTTGGAGAACATGATTTGGTAATTTTTTACTTAGTTTTGAACCAAAATGAATGGCTGGTATAGAGCCGATTAATAAGCTGCTAAGTAAAACGAAATCAACATTTCCTAGCTGCATATGTCCTAGCCCAGCAATTAGTGTTAATGGGACTGCATGAGCAATATCGGTTCCAATAATTGTGACAGAGTTTAAACGCGGATATAGCAGCATTAATACAGCAGCACCGAAAGCACCAGCACCTACTGATGTTAATGTTACGCAAATACCTAGAATAAAACCGACCAAGATTGTCAGTTTTCCCTGATGATTTTTAAGCCAGTTAAAGTCTTTGTTCGATAGCTTGTAGGATTTACTTAACATAGGTTTGATTAGTATAACTACAGCCGTTGCAATCAACATAAAGCCAAGCGTGCTTAATAATATGTGCTGGTAAGATTCTGGATTACCGAAGATGTTTTTTAATAGATAAATTGTGATTAAAGAAGCTGGAATACTGCCCATACTTAGCCGTAAAACAATTTCCCAATTGACAGTTGCTTGTTTTGCATGAGCAATGATCCCGCTCGTTTTTGTTCCAGCAGCATAAATCAGGTCTGTACCAATTGCGATGTGCGCAGGGAAATTAAACATTATTAACAGCGGGGTCATGAGTGAGCCACCGCCTACGCCAGTCAAACCGACTGCAAACCCAACGCCAGCACCAGCCAGAATATATGTTATAAAATCAGTTAATGCGAGTAATTCCATGATATTGGTCTATATTAAAAACACGAAGTAAATATGTTTATTTTTTGTTCATTGAATGACATGAACTATAACCTTTTAGTTATATTCAATAAAAGAATATTTCTTTATGGTCTTATTCGATTTTGATATATTGTGCATCTGGAGACATAAATGAAACTACAACAACTCCGTTATATCTGGGAAGTGGCGCATCATGACTTAAATGTGTCTGCAACTGCTCAAAGTTTATATACCTCACAGCCAGGTGTGAGTAAGCAGATGCGTTTGCTGGAAGATGAGCTTGGTGTTGAAGTTTTTTGTCGCAGTGGTAAGCACCTAACCAGGATAACTCCTGCTGGTGAAGCGATATTGAAGGTTGTTGGCGAGATTCTTGGTCAGGTTGAAAGTATCAAAAAAATTGCCGAAGAATTTAAAAATGAGCAGAAAGGTGATTTAAGTATTGCGACCACCCATACGCAGGCAAGGTATGTGCTACCCAAAACTATCCATCGATTTATGGAGGGGTTTCCAGATGTTTCCTTGCATATGCATCAGGGCACACCTGCTCAAATATCTGAAATGGCCTCAAATGGCACAGTAGATTTTGCGATAGCTACAGAAGGATTGGACCATCATTCCGACTTAATCATGATGCCGTGTTATAGCTGGAATCGTTGCGTTGTTGTTCCAAAAAATCATCCTCTGGCGAATTTCAGTGGTATTACACTTGAGAAACTAGCAGAGTATCCAATTGTGACGTATGTAAAAGGTTTTACTGGTAGGTCTAAATTAGATGAAGCGTTTGAAACGGCCGGGTTGTCACCAAATATTGTTTTTACAGCTTCAGATGCGGATGTCATTAAAACTTATGTTAAGTTGGGTTTAGGTATTGGTATTATCGCTTCTATGGCTTATGACCCAATCAAAGATACTGACTTAGTGTCGATAAATGCAAATAAATTATTTGATGAAAGTGTTACAAATATAGGGTTTCGAAAAGGCACGTTTATGCGAGGTTATATGTATGAGTTCCTGCAGCAATTTGCGCCGCATTTAACAAAGGACCTTATTGATGCTGCTTGTTACCGACATGCTCACAGGCAAGAAATACAACCACTTTTTGATGGTATTAACTTGCCGCAACATTAAAGCTGTAATGTAATTAACTTTGCTTTGTTATATGTAGTCCGCATTCTTTTTGCGTTGCTTCTTCCCACCACCACCGGCCTTCGCGTTCATGTTGATTTGGAAGTACTGGGCGTGTACAGGGCTCACACCCAATACTGATAAAACCTCTTTCATGTAATGCATTGAAAGGGACTTCTGACATGCGCATATAGTCCCAAACTTCTTTCGATGTCCAGTTAGCAAGTGGGTTGAATTTAATTAGCTTACGCTGGTCGGTAGAGTTTCCGTGGTCTATTTCAATAACTGGTACGCTAGATCTTGTGCTAGGGCTTTGATCTTTTCTTTGGCCTGATATCCAGGCATCTAAAGTTGCAAGTTTACGTTTTAAAGGCTCTACTTTTCTGATACCACAGCATTCTTTATGGCCATCTTGAAAAAAGCTATAGAGGCCTTTTTCTTTCACAAACGCCTCAAGAGCGTTTGAGTTAGGGGTCATGATATCTATATTTAGCCCGTAATGTGCGCGAACTTTTTCAATGAATTGGTATGTTTCCGGGTGTAGGCGTCCAGTATCTAGAGAAAAAACATTCAATGGCGGCGCTAATTTATGGGCCATTTCAATTAAAGTCACGTCTTCAGCACCACTAAATGAAATGGCTATTTGATCAAAAGACTTTAAAGCAAACTTTAATATTTCACGTGGTGATTTTTGAGAAAGCTCTTCATTTAATTTTGCGATCGATTCATCCGTTATTGTGGATATATTATTAAAGTCGATAGTCATAGACTTGCTTCCTCTTAAAGCTGTTGATTGATAATCTATCATAAAGATATGGCGGCGATTTTATAGCACATTTTACATTATGCAAGGACGTATTATTTCGATAGAATGCGCCGTAAAAGAAATGTCACATATAAATATAGAAACGGGAGAATATTGTGGAGTTAGTTTGTCTTGATCTGGAAGGGGTGTTAATCCCTGAAATTTGGATTGCATTTGCTGAAAAAACCGGTATTGAAGAGCTTAAGGCAACGACTCGAGATATCCCTGACTATAACGTTTTAATGAAGCAGCGACTTAGAATTCTGGATGAACACGGTTTTGGTCTAAATGAAATTCAAGAAGTTATTTCTGGTCTGGATCCGATCCCTGGTGCTAAAGAGTTTATTGAGTGGCTTGCGCCGCGTTTTCAGGTAATAATCTTATCAGATACATTTTATGAGTTTGGTATGCCTTTGATGCCAAAGTTAGGTAACCCGACCTTATTCTGTCATAAGTTAGAGGTGGATCAGAATGGTAAAATCACAGACTATCTACTTCGTCAAAAAGACCCTAAGCGACAATCTGTCAGAGCATTTCAATTATTGAATTACCGAGTCATTGCAGCAGGTGACTCTTACAATGATACGACAATGCTAAAGCAGGCTGAGGCTGGTATTTTATTTAAATCGCCTCAAAATGTAATTGATGAATTTCCACAGTTTCCGGCAGTTCATACATTTGAAGAATTAAAGAACGAAATTTTGAAGGCAAGCCTAACTCATTCTAGCTAAGGTTAGATATAGGCGATGCGTTTCTATTATATATAGGCATAAAAATGACTAATACACCCCCGTTAGGTGAGCGAATTCAAAAAATTATCGCTAAAGCCGGTCTTGCATCCAGGCGCGAAGCAGAGCGATGGATTACTGAAGGTCGCGTTTTAAAAAATGATGAAAAAGCCGTTCTGGGTGATCGAGTCCTATCTAGCGATACACTTTCGGTTGATGGTAAAGCTATCGATATAAGAAGCTTATCGAGTCAAGATTATCGTGTCATTGTTTATAGTAAACCTGAAGGTGTTGTTTGTTCTAACTCTGACCCTGAAGGTCGGCCGACAGTATTTGATAACCTTCCGAAATTAAAAGACCAGCGATGGATCTCAGTTGGTCGTTTAGATATCAATACGTCTGGTTTATTGATAATGACGACGGATGGCGAACTAGCAAACAGATTGATGCACCTTTCATATGAAATTGATCGAGAATATGCCGTACGCATAAATGGTGAAGTTGATGATGCAATGCTTGCTCGTTTAAAAGAAGGAGTCTTGCTGGATGATGGTGTCGCCAAATTTACGGATGTACGTGAATTTGGTGGTGATGGCCGAAATAAGTGGTTCCATGTAGTATTAATGGAAGGAAAGAATCGTGAAGTCAGAAGGCTTTGGGAGTCGCAAGATGTGCAAGTTAGCCGTTTGAAGCGTGTTCGTTACGGTTGTATTTTCTTACCAAGCCGATTAAAAGTTGGAGTATGGGAAGAGTTAAATAACAAAGGCGTGAATGATTTACGTGCGCTGGTTTCACTTCCTCCCATCAAGTTGAAACAAAAAACGATTCAAGAAATGAAAGACCTTTCAAGAAGTCAAAGTAAATCAATTAAGAAAAGCGTAAAGCAGGGGAGTCGAACGAATAACCGTAACTCTAAGCGATAAGCTATTTTAGTTATTGCCATTTTGATAAGTGCTTTTATGGTTCATGACGGTGCCTTTGGCTATGAATATGATCCGTAATGGTGCTTGTGCTTAGATGCAGTCTTCTCTAAACCTTTTTTTTTCTAGATACACCCACTCAATACACTGAAAAATCACATCAATTCACTTCTTGGCGTAGGAAATGCTTATCTACGTATAATTCACATTTTAACCCTTATCATTTACTTTGGTGGAGTCTTTAATGCCAGCAGAAAAATTTAATGTTTTTAACCTTAAGGATAAGAAAATTAATACCTTGCATTTGTCTTGGTTAGCTTTTTTTATCACTTTCTTTATGTGGTTTAGCCATACTTCATTAATGCCATTGATTGTTCAAACGTTCAGTCTGTCTTCTGCTGAAGCGAAAGCGCTATTATTTTTGAACGTCGCCTTAACGATTCCATCTAGAACTATTGTTGGAATGTTGGTTGATAAGTTTGGCCCACGTTTAATGTTTAGTGTTTTATTAGTTATATCTGGGGGCTTATGTATAGGTTTTTCTATGGCTCAATCTTATGAGCAGCTAGCTGCTTTTAGATTTTTACTTGGCTTTGCCGGTGCTGGTTTTGTTATTGGTATACGTCTGATAACAGAATGGTTTCCAGCTAAACAAGCGGGCACAGCTCAAGGCATTTATGGTGGCTGGGGTAATTTTGGAGCTGCTGCAGCAGGGTTTATGCTTCCCGCATTAGCTGCTTACTTTGGTGGTGATGAAGGGTGGCGAGCTGCAGCGGGTTCGGCAGGTGTTGTTTCAATTATTTATGCTTTTATTTTTTATATTTTTGTCAGGAATACACCTAAAGGTTCGACTTACTTTTCACCTAAAAAGTTAGGCCCAATGGAAGTAACCAGCAAAGGTGATCTTATCTTGTACGTTATCATGTGTGTTCCTATGTTTTTAGCAATGGGTGTGATCACATGGAGATTATCACCAGCCGGTGTAGGATTGTTAAATGATACGGTGACACAAGGTATTTGGGTTGGTTTGTTTATCTGGTTTTCTTATCAGGTCACTCAGATTTTAAAGGTCAACCAAGAGAACTTAAAAGAAGGTGTCGCTGAGCTTCATCAATACAAGTTCAAGCAGGTTGCACTGCTGAACCTTGCTTACATGGTGACATTTGGTTCTGAAGTTGCTGTTGTTTCAATGTTGCCACTTTATTTTATTGAAACCTTTGATGTATCCATTGCTATTGCAGCAGCAATGGCTTCAAGTTTTATGGCTATGAATCTGGTTGCTAGGCCCGGTGGAGGTTATATCAGTGATAAGGTAGGACGTAAGCGTTCGTTGTTAATTACTGTGATAGGGTCAGGAATTGGTTATTTAGGTTTGAGCTTAGTAGATTCGACTTGGTCGATTGCAGCCACGATGGTTGTCGTTATTTTTTGTTCATTCTTTGTTCAAGCCGGTGCAGGGGCAACATTTGGTGTTGTACCAACTATCAAGCGTCGGTTAACAGGGCAGATAGCTGGTTTAACGGGTGCTTATGGAAATGTTGGCGCAGCAAGCTTCTTACTGGTTTATTCATTAACTGATGCAACGACTTTCTTTACAGTAATTTGTGTTTCTTGTTGTATCGTGTTTGTTTTGATGAAGTTTCTTTTGGAAGAGCCAAAAGGGCAAATAGCAGAGATACTGCCAGATGGCACCGTTGAGCTGATTAGTGTTGATTGACTTCTAAATCCTTAGAAAAAATTTCCAATGTAGTCGTTTAAAACTGCATTGGGATTTTTTTCTTTTTCTTCCTCTTGAGTGGGATTTCTAACTACTGATTCAACTTTTGGCAGGGGTTTGTTTGCAGTCACTGTAAAGTTTGAATAATGTTTATATATTCTAAATATCGCTAGTAAGACTAAAAGTATCGTCAGCGCTTCGACTGAGTGAATTAAAATACTCGGTATCAAATTAATATTCCCGCGGCTTGGGTGTAGGCCAGTTTAAAATCTGCATGATAATACTAACAAATGAATGTGAAATCATTTTATAAAAATAAGTTTCACATTTGTTTTGTAAATATGAACTCATTCAACAACTAAAGATAAACTTATCACGAGCATAAAGTATTAATAGTAGTTAGATTTTAAATAAAGTCTTTGTGTTGTTCAATAAATGATCTGTAACTTTTTCAGTCTTCAGGTATAATCCGCGCTCTTTTACTACCGAGTAACCACTGTAGAGTGCTATGACAGAAAATACCCACGTATCCCAATCATCTAACTCCAGCCATAAAGAAAAACAAGACCCTACTGGTAGAGTTGGCTTTGTCAGCCTTGGCTGCCCTAAAGCTTTGGTTGATTCCGAACGAATTCTGACCCAGCTAAAGCTTGATGGTTATGATATTGACTCAAGCTATCAGGGTGCAGATGTGGTAGTGGTTAATACTTGTGGTTTTATTGATTCAGCTAAGCAAGAGTCATTAGATGCGATTAGTGAAGCAATGAATGAGAATGGCAAAGTAATTGTCACAGGCTGCATGGGAAAGGGAAGTGATGCACAAGAGATTCTGAAGCAGAACCCGGATGTCTTGAGTGTAAGTGGTCCTGCTGATTATGACAGTGTTATGAATGCCGTTCATGAGTATATTCCAACAAATACGATTCCAAAGAATCAGGACCCTAATTATTATAGTGATTTAGTCCCTGCTCAGGGTGTGAAGTTGACACCGAAGCACTTTGCTTATTTAAAAATATCTGAAGGCTGCAACCATCGATGCAGTTTCTGTATCATTCCGCATATGAGGGGGGACTTGGTTAGTCGGCCCATCTCCGACGTAATTGTGGAAGCTAAGCAGTTAGTGGAAAGTGGTGTAAAAGAGTTATTGGTTATTTCCCAAGACACCAGTGCTTATGGTATCGATGTAAAATACAAATTAGATTTTGCTGAGGGTAAGGCGCTTGAAACACGCATGCAAGACTTAGCTGTGGCGTTAGGTGAATTAGGTATCTGGGTACGTATGCATTATGTTTATCCTTACCCACATGTCGACAAAATGATTCCTTTGATGGCTGAAGGCAAAATCCTGCCATATCTTGATATTCCATTTCAGCATGCTAGCCCTAAAGTGCTTAAAGCAATGAAGCGACCCGCGCATAGCGAAAAAGTACTAGAACGTATTCGCAAATGGCGTGAAATATGTCCTGATTTAACAATTCGGAGCACTTTTATTGTTGGTTTTCCAGGTGAAACAGAAGAAGATTTCCAGGTTCTATTAGATTTCTTAGAAGAGGCTCAGTTAGATAGAGTGGGCTGCTTTACTTATTCGCCTGTTGAGGGCGCGCCTGCTAATGAATTGCCTGATCAGGTGCCAGAGGATATTAAGCTAGAACGCCAGCAGCGTTTTATGGAAGCTCAAGCTCTTATCAGTGCTCAACGGCTTCAGGCAAAAGTGGGCACCACTCAAACGGTTCTAGTTGATGAGGTGACACCTGAGGGAGCTGTTGCCCGAAGTATGGCAGATGCACCAGAAATTGACGGGTGCGTATTTATTGATGGCGCTACTCATCTATTGCCTGGTGACTTTGTTGTCGTCGAAATTGAGGAAGCCGATGAATATGATTTGTGGGGGCACTTAGTTTAATTAAGTTCGGTGCGCAAAGACTTTCTTGCTAGCTCTGCGCACCAATTTGGCTTAATTGCTGCCAAAAACGTCTTTTCTATATTCAATTGCGGTCATTTTTTTGAATTGAGGCTTGTGTTTCAATCCCTGATAAGTGAACTTTAAAGTATTTAATTCTTTGTTCATTTTAGTGCCCATAACATGTCCTCCTGCAGCCGTTGCACCAAAAGTTGTATTAATATGTTGAATCAATAACTCTGCAGAAATTGGTTTATGACTGACATCATTCATTCTGTCTGCTAGCCCATCTGATATTGCATTTTTTCCTGTTAAAATGAACGAGCAGAAGATGATAAGAGTTAGTGTTTTTTTAAAAACCATAATCCCCCCTTAACTCATTTTTCAATTAAGCTTATTAGAAATTTGGCAAGAAGACTTCTTGATTTTGTTTGAGTCTTGGCGGCTTGGTATGACGGCTTATAAGTCAGTAGCAATAAATGCGATCAGTTGCTAGATATCTGATTTGGGGTTTGACTTGTTCGCTGTTTAGAATCCACACAATACTCAACTCATGTAAGCAATCTAGGTGTCATAGTTAAGTATAAACCTGAAATATATTTTGACGATAGTCTATTTTATTGCTGGGGAGTGGCTGGTTAGTTGTTTGGGTTATTAATAATTATGGGGCTGATTTGGTTTATGGTTTCTACCTGACTTTAAGTAGAAACCACATTCTTTCATTCATATTACGTGTTACTGACTAGATTAATATTTAGCTACCGCCACATGATCCACAGCAGAAATCTTCGCCATGTGTTTTGCTTTCTACTTGTTCACTAGTATTAGAATCAAGGCGTGCAAATAAAACATCATTTTCAATATGAATATATTGTTGGATATCTACTTTAAAAGCTTTAAGGCCGAGGTACAGTGCACGCCATGTATTACAAGCGCCATCGGGTGTGCTTATATTATTGGTTAACTCATCTACTTTAATAATCGCGACAACGACTTCATCTAGATTAAGGCGCATTTTGTTAATTAGTGTTGGTTCAATTTTCGTTTCATCTTTCATTAATGTGGGAAATAATGACTCATTTTCCTGGTTGCTTTGTTCTTTCAGTTTCTCAGTGATGAAACTTAATTGCTCTGCCAGTCCAGCAGGGCAGTGTGGTTTGTTTCCATGAACCGTTTCTACTCTATCAGCTAACCTGAAGAGCTCAGGAAGTTGAATGTTACTAATCTTTTCACCTAAACCTTTTAGATAAATTATGAGTTCTGGAATACCTGACTCATCCCAGTTGACATCGTGACCTGATTGATCAATCAGCTTTAGCAATGAACCAAGAATTTCATTTTGTTCGATATTTGCCCCTTCAATAGCTTCTTGAAGACTTTTCTTACCGCCGCAGCAGAAGCTCAAATTATAGTGGTTCATAATAGCTGTTGCCCCTGGAATTTCCTGAGATATTTGCTCTAGAGAAGTTTCAAGTAGGTTCATATTTCGCCTCGGTGTTTGGTGTAATAAACTTAATGATGTATTTAAAATACATCTTATTAAATGGATTTTACCTGTAATTTTTAAAGATGTATACTGTATGCATCTTATGGCGAGAATATTATATCGTTGTTTCGATACACAGGTTTCATAATAAAGATTAAAGGATGCTGCTATGCACATTACTCGTTATACCGACTATTCATTACGGGTATTGATGTACTTGGCTGTCAAAGGCAATGAGCTATCAACAATCCGTGATATTGCTGAAAGCTATAGCATTTCAAAAAATCACTTAATGAAAGTTGTTCAAGAGTTGAGCGCTAGAGGTTACATTGAAGCATTTCGGGGTAAAAACGGCGGGATAAGGCTTAATAAAACCCCTGAAAGTATTAACGTTGGTAAGTTAATTAGAACACTTGAAAAGGATCAACCCGTTGTCGAGTGTAGTGGGGCTGATAACCATTGCGTCATAACGCCTACTTGTAAGCTAAAGTCAGTATTTAGCGAAGCTCTGGAAAGTTTTTTTCAAACATTGGATAACTATTCTCTTGCTGATCTTGTACCGCTCGAAGCAGAAATCGGCTTTAAGCAGTTACTTGGTATAAGAGTGGAATATCATGAATGACAAAATTCGGTATTTTTAATCATGTTTGAACGCTTTGCACGACTCGAACTACTGTCATTCGGGTAGTTTATTTAGCTTGAATCCAGATCTTAGGTAAATGGATTAGACATGAAATGATGGATTCCGGTTGAAAAGCATACCGGAATGATGATGTTTTTAAGCCAAAGAGCTGCCGTGCAAAGCTTTTTATTTTTTAGTACAAATAGAGGTGAGTTTAATAACATGACAATGCAATCAGGAAATGAGCAGCTTATACCGTTATTCAGTGTTGCGTTTCGCCCTTTTTTTCTGTCAGGAGCGTTATTTAGTTTAGTTGCCATGTCTATTTGGGGGGCTGTTTTAAGTGGGTGGCTTACGTTCGAACCTTATGGAAGCAGTTTTTGGTGGCATGCCCATGAAATGTTATTTGGCTTTACAGTCGCTATCATCGTTGGGTTTTTATTAACAGCAGTGCAAAACTGGACTGGCCTAACCAGTGTTAAGGGTAAATCGCTAGGACTTTTATGGTTGTTATGGTTGATTGCTAGAGTGTTATTAGCGATTGATATAGGTTTGGCTGATTGGGTTATTGTTTTTATTGATTTAGCATTTTTACCTGTAGTTTGCGTGGTTATGGCGCGCTTAATTATAACTGTCAAATTGTGGCGTAATTTAATATTTATTCCGATTTTAGTCTTGATGACATGCTCAAATGCATTAATGCACTGGGGGTTGTTAAATAATAACGCTGCACTCGTTAATCAGGGCAGTTATGCCATGGTGATGTTAGTGGTGATGTTAATAACAGTATTAGGTGGACGAGTTTTTCCCATGTTCACTGCTAATGGCACAGGTACTAAAAAAGTTGAAGGTATTCGGATTTTAGAAATCCTAACGATTGCATCAACTGCATTGATTGCACTAATTTATATCACCGGAATCACCTTGCCAGCACTGCTTCAAGCTGCATTATTGTTACTTTCTGCTCTATGCCATTTTATCAGGCTGATTAGGTGGCGTTTTTGGGTAACGTTTAAAACACCTTTGGTTTGGTCATTGCATCTAGGTTATCTAGGGATACCTATAGGATTTTTCTTGATGGCTTTACATTATTTTTCTGGTGATATTTTACTATCTACTGTCGTTCATGCCTTAACAGTTGGCGCGATAGGATCTACTATCTTGTCGATGATTACGCGTGTTTCGTTGGGGCATACGGGACGAAAATTAATAGTGGGAAAAGCTCTGGCTATTGCATTTATTCTGGTTTTTTTAACCTCTTTTGTGCGTGTTTTTTATACTCTGATAAGTGATGATTACTCTTTTTCTATGGCTACAGCGGCACTAATGTGGGTGCTTGCATACGGAATATATTCCGTCATCTTTTTACCAAAATTAATTATAAAGCGGCTGTAAGTCTTCTTTGATAATAAGTATTGTAGAGGATCACGAAGTTATTGTGGTTCTCTCTGATTTGCTTTTCTGGCCTAAGGATTCAAAAAGGAAATATTTTTTTCAAACATTAAATTTCCAGCTTCTTGCTCAGTAAGACCAATAAATTCATTATCAGTATCAAATTGCGTTTCATCTGGGTTGAAAGAAAATAGTTTTTTAGTTACTCCGTTTGAAAATGTTGCGCTAACACTCGGGAGTGGGCTAAATGGTGAGCTAGGAGTTTTTGAAATACTTGTTTTTATAATCATCACATCGCTTGTCATACCTGGTTTCTCCTAAGTATTTTTTTGAATGCATATATTAGCATACTGTAATTATAAACAGTATCTTAATATAATCAAACATTGATTGATTCGAAAGTCATAATGGCACTATTATGAATTCGCTTATATTGACTCACTGCTTTGGCAGGTTTTTTAATTTTGAAAGGCTAAATTTTGACTGATCAAGCTCTATCTATCCTGTCCGATATAGCGACAGAAACACATACTCGTATTCAACAAACATTTAGCGACCTTAACCCTGTTGTGGGGGTTAGTCGAAAAATGCGATCAAATGGTATTCCAGCGGATGCTATGACAATCGACTGTTTAAAAAGCGGCAAACGCATTATTTTAATCCTGCATGATGATCAGCCAGACGTTATTCTTTACCAGTTCTCATTTAAGGATAAAGACCCTGGCGATGAGTTTGATACGATTAAATTTAATGAATTAACGACTCAAATGTTATATGAATGGATACAAAGTTATTTTCTAGGTTCGGTAAATTAAAACTGTTAGATTCAAACTGAATGGCGTTTCATAATGCGAAGCTGTTAGGCGTGATAGATATTATGTAAAGCACACACAAAATACTAAAAAGGATATAAATGTATGCAAGGTAATATGCAAAAACAGGGCTTGTTGATTCCTGATCTATTGGAGCATGCCGCTCAATATCATGGAAGTACAGAAATTGTTAGTCGCTTGGTTGAAGGCGGAATTCACCGTTATACCTATGCCGATGCATTGCTCCGATCTAAAAAATTGGCGAATGCATTAACTCGTTTAGGGGTTCAATCCGGAGACAGAGTGGGTACTTTAGCCTGGAATACCTTTCGGCATTTTGAATTATATTATGCTGTGTCAGGGGCGGGGGCGATAACACATACAATTAACCCCAGACTTTTTCCTGAACAAATTACTTATATTGTTAATCATGCACAAGACAATTACTTATTTGTAGATTTAACTTTCTTTCCTATTATCGAAAAATTACATAATCACTGGCCATGCTTAAAAGGAGTTGTCGTTCTAACAGACCAAGACAATATGCCAGAAACAAATCTGACTAATGTAATGTGCTATGAAGATTTAATCTCAGATGAGTCTGATGTGTTTGAATGGCCAGAGTTTGAAGATGAGCAAGCAGCCACGCTTTGTTATACCTCCGGTACGACAGGGAACCCTAAAGGGGTTTTATACTCGCACCGATCAACGATTCTTCATGCGCTCGGTTCGGCTCAGCGAGAGGGCTTGGATATTGATAGTGAATCAACGGTTTTACCTGTTGTGCCGATGTTTCATGTGTGTGCGTGGGGGGTTCCCTATGCTGCCCCTATGACGGGTGCAAAAATTGTCTTTCCCGGTGCGGGAATGGATGGCGCTTCTTTAACTGAACTTATTCAAACTGAAAAAGCTGACTTACTCCTGGGGGTTCCAACAGTTTGGTTAGGCTTGCTTAACTATTTAGATCAACAAAGCCAAGTTCTGGAAAGTGTTGAACGCGTTGTTATTGGTGGTTCAGCGGCTCCAGTTTCTATGATTCAAGCTTTTGATGAAAAGCATGATGCTTTTGTGATCCATGCTTGGGGGATGACTGAAATGAGCCCGTTAGGTACAGTTTGCGCGCCTACGCGGGCCTTAAAAGACTTACCAAAAACTGAACGCTACGCTTTGCAATCGAAGCAGGGTCGCCCTGTTTTTGGTGTGCAATTGAAAATTATTGATGATGAAGGAAAGGAGTGTCAGCGTGATGGTGTTGAGTTTGGTCGTCTTTTGGTTAAAGGACCGTGGATTGCTGGACAATACTACTTGGAAGATTCATCAGCGCTAGAAATAGGTGGGTGGTTCGATACGGGGGATGTGGCGACCATTGACCCACAAGGTTATATGCAAATAGTCGATCGTAAGAAAGATGTTATTAAGTCCGGTGGAGAATGGATTAGTTCGATCGAACTGGAAAATGTTGCGGTAGGTCATCCATCTGTTCAGGAGGCGTGTGTCATTGGCGTACTTCATCCAAAATGGGATGAGCGACCTTTATTATTGCTGGTACTGGCTGAAGGGAAGTCGTGTGATGACAGTGAATTATTAGAATTTATGTCGGGAAAGGTTGCAAAATGGTCGTTACCAGATGCTATTTTAGTGATGGACACACTTCCACACACCGCGACTGGAAAACTGATGAAAAAAGATCTACGTGAGGAGTATAAAAATTTCTTGATTGATATGGGTGAGTGATTTAAAAAGCCTGTTTACGCACCAATAGGCTTTCGGTGTGCTAATAGGTGCTTGTTAAACTAAACGACTCAACAACATCGTCATTCCGGCTAAAAGCATACCGGAATAACGATGTTGTTTTTCAAGTGGTTGAGGTGTAAAGCTCTCTAGTTAGCTATTTAATTTTTTAGCTAATATTTGATTAAACAGTTTAGGGTTTCCTTGTCCTTTTGATGCTTTCATTAATGGTCCCATAAATCCGCCCATCAGTTTTTTACGCTTTTTTTCATCTGCTTCTTGGTATTGTGTTATCTGGTCTGCCATGCCTGCCAATACTTCATCTACAATAGCTTCAAGCGCTCCAGTATCAGAGACCTGTTTTAAGCCTTGTTGGTCAATAATTGCATCGACGTCATTTGATTTTTGAGCCCAAAGTACCTCAAATACTTTCTTTGCGCCGGATGATGAAACGGTTCCATCTTTAATGCGTAAAACAAGTTTTCCAAGCAGTTCGGCATTAATAGGGCACTGTTTAATGCTGATGTCGTCGCTATTTAAGCGGGCAGAAAGTTCACCGGCGACCCAGTTTGCAGATAGTTTTGCATCACCTGAAATTTTGGTGCTGACTTCAAAAAATGCGGCTGTTTCGGTATCGCCAGCTAGAAACTCTGCATCATAATCAGATAGCGCGTATTGCTCTATGAAGCGTGCTGCACGAGCATCGGGAAGTTCAGGCATATCTTCACGAATGCTGTCGATATACACATCATCAATAATGACGGGTAGTAAATCCGGGCAAGGGAAATAACGGTAATCGTTTGCTTCCTCTTTGCTTCGCATTGATCGTGAAATATCCTTCTCTCCATCATATAGTCGTGTTTCTTGGGTAATGGAACCGCCGTCTTCCAAAACATCTATTTGGCGTTCCACTTCAAGCTTGATGGCTTTTTCCATAAAACGGAAAGAGTTTAAGTTCTTTGTTTCAGTTCGAGTGCCAAGTTTTTCTTCACCTTTAGGTCGAATTGAAATATTAACGTCGAAACGCATTGAACCTTGTGACATTTCGCCATCGCCAATTCCAACAGAACTAACAATTGAATGGATTTTTTTTGCAAAAGCGACGGCTTCTTCACTGCTGCACATATCAGGTTCTGAAACAATTTCAATTAACGGGGTACCTGCACGGTTAAGATCAATACCTGACATGCCATGATAATCATCGTGAAGAGATTTTCCTGCATCTTCTTCAAGGTGTGCATGATGCACACGAATGATTTTCTTGGTGCCATTGGCTAGCTGGATTTCGATATTGCCAGGGCCAACGATTGGGTGGTCCAGTTGTGTTGTTTGGTAGCCTTTTGGTGAATCAGGATAAAAATAGTTTTTCCTGTCAAAGACTGATCGTTTATTAATATCAGCATCAATGGCTAAGCCAAACATAATTGCTTTACGGAATGCTTCTTCGTTCGGGACAGGTAGCGTTCCCGGCATTGCGAGATCAACAAGGCTTGCTTGTGTGTTAGGCTCAGAACCGAATTGAGTTGATGAACCTGAAAATATTTTTGATTTAGTCGCGAGCTGAACATGAATTTCAAGCCCGATAACAGTTTCCCATTGCATAGTAATTCTCCAGGCCTTAAATGTTTTTCGGTGCTAGTGTGTGCCAATCTGTCGCTGTCTGGAATCGATGTGCGACATTAAGCAGTTTTGACTCTTCAAAATAATTACCTATTAACTGCATCCCAATTGGTAGACCGTTGATTAACCCAGCTGGTAATGACATGCCAGGTAAACCGGCAAGGTTGGTTGAGATAGTGAAGATGTCTTCGAGGTACATTTGAACCGGGTCATCACCTTTTGAGTCGAAACCAAATGCCGGTGAGGGTGACGTCGGGCTTAAAATTACATCAATGTCTTCAAAGGCTGAAACAAAATCATTTTTGATTAAACGTCTAACCTGTTGTGCTTTGTTGTAGTAAGCGTCGTAATAGCCAGCTGATAATGCATAAGCACCAATCAAGATGCGTCGCTTAACTTCATCACCAAAACCTTCAGTTCGGCTGCGTTGGTACATATCCATTAAATCTTTTGGGTCTTCACAGCGGTGGCCATAACGTACACCATCAAAACGGGATAGATTAGCAGAGCATTCAGCGGGAGCAATTACATAGTAAGCCGGAACAGATAAATGTGAATGGGGCAACGAGATTTCTTTAAATGTCGCACCTTGGCTTTCTAGCTGTTTGATTGAATCCTGTAGAATATTCTGAAGCTCAGGGCTTAGATGCTCATTGAAGAACTCTTTAGGCAAACCAATACGTAAACCGTCAATTGAATTGTTCAGGCTTGCAGTATAGTCAGGTACGTCTTTAACGATGCTGGTTGAGTCTTTTGCATCATGGCCAGCCATCACATTAAGCATCATTGCAGCATCTTCAGCTGTACGTGCCATAGGGCCTGCTTGATCCAAGCTGGAAGCAAAAGCGATCATGCCATAACGTGATACGCGACCATAAGTAGGCTTTAATCCTGTCAAACCACATAATGAAGCGGGTTGACGAATAGAGCCACCAGTATCCGTTGCTGTTGCGATCGGTGTTAAACTTGCGGCTACTGCGGCAGCTGAACCACCCGATGAACCACCGGGAACAAGCTGTTCTTTATCGCTCCATGGGTTGATGACTTTACCAAAGTAGCTGGTTTCATTTGACGAGCCCATCGCGAACTCATCCATGTTTGTTTTGCCAAGACAAACAGCGCCCGATGTTTTCATGTTACTAACAACAGTCGCATCATAAGGCGAGATAAAATTCTCAAGCATTTTTGAGCCGCAAGTAGTTAATACGCCTTTTGTGCAAAAGATATCTTTATGTGCGAACGGGATTCCCGTCCAGTCTGTTGCTTTGCCTTCAGCACGAATTTGATCGGCTGCTTTTGCTTCTTCTAGGGCTAGTTCATCAGTAACGGTGATGAAGCTGTTTATTTCTCCATCCTTTGCTTTGATTCGGTCTAGATAGTGCTGTGTTAATTCAACACTGGAAAACTCGCCTTGCGAGAGTCCTATGGATAATTCTTTAACAGTTTTATTAAACATGGCGTGTGCTTTTATTTGATTAATTAGTTGGTAAACAATGACGGATATTATTTCTGGTTTGAATTGGCTTATTCAATTACTTTGGGAACAAGATATAACCCGTCTTCTACTGCCGGTGCGACAGCTTGATATTTTTCGCGTTGATTGGTTTCTGTGACAACATCTTTTCGTAATATTTGAACCGCATCCATTGGATGGGCCATAGGCACAATATTGTCTGTATTAACCGCTTGTAGCTGGTCTACCAGAGATAATATGTTATCTAAGTCGCCGCTGAGCTTAGGGACGTCTTTCTCATCAATCTTAAGGCGAGCAAGGTGTGCGATTTGGTTTATATCATCGGGTCCGATTGACATGGACGTTCCTCATAAATTCAATTTGTTGAAAGTAAAGGCTGGAAGGTATCTTCGGCCATCAAAAAATGGCAAGTATCATAGCAGGAAATCTGCTCTCTAAATAGCGTGTGTGAGCGATTGAGTTGTCAGTTTTGTTATTCATTTTATTGCTGAGAGTAGTGTAAGGCCACAATGTTAGTCAGTGATCTGGTCTATATGTCGTTTATGAGTATATGTTTGTACTTTTAAAGTTGTCTAAGTTTAAGCTGTTTGTTAGTTAATTTTGGTTTTGTTATGTTTAAGGTGTAAGTTAGTTGCATTAAGTTGCTGAAATTAAACAGTAAAATTTAATATTTGACAATTTATGAAAAAATCATAATTATAGTGTACAAATGTACACGTGAATTTTATTAAATTATCCAAAGGTAGATTTCCTTATGCCACAATATAAAGCCCCTTTAAAAGATATCGATTTTCTATTGAATGATGTGTTTGATATCCAAAAACATTATCAGTCAATCCCCGGTGGTGAAGAAGCAACACCCGATATGGTTGATATGATATTGAGTGAGTGCGCAAAGTTTTGTGAAAATGTACTTTCACCTCTATACCAGTCTGGTGATGAAGAAGGCTGTAAATTTGATGCTGGTAAGGTTACTACGCCTAAAGGATTCAAAGATGCTTATGAGCAATATGTAGCTGGTGGTTGGCAGTCACTCTCTCACCCTGTCGAGTTTGGAGGCCAGGGATTGCCTTCTTCATTGGGTATTATTAAGTCAGAAATGATTGGTACAGCTAACTGGGCCTGGAGTATGTATCCTGGTTTAAGTCTGGGTGCGATGAATACAGTACTTTTACACGCCAATGATAAGTTAAAAGAAATATATTTAACGAAAATGACAGAAGGCACATGGACAGGAACAATGTGCTTAACTGAGCCTCAATGTGGTACTGATTTAGGTCAGGTTAAAACCAAAGCAGAGCTAAATGAAGACGGCTCATACGCTATCACTGGAACTAAAATATTTATTTCAGCAGGCGAGCATGACTTAGCTGAAAATATTGTTCATATCGTCTTAGCGAGATTACCAGGCGCACCGAAAGGAACGCGCGGAATCTCTTTATTTATCGTGCCTAAAAACAAGGTTAAAGCAGACCAAAGTGTTGGTGAATCCAATAATGTTATATGTGGTTCTATCGAACATAAAATGGGCATAAAAGGCTCGTCAACAGCGGTATTGAATTTTGATGGTGCTGAGGGGTATTTGATTGGGCCAGAAAATAAAGGTTTGGAATGCATGTTTACCTTTATGAATACTGCTCGTATCGGTATTTCTATTCAGGGTGTCGCGGCAAGTGAACTATCTTATCAAGGCTCGTTGCCTTATGCGAAAGAACGTTTATCTATGCGTTCATTGAGTGGTACAAAAGAACCTGAAAAAGTTGCCGACCCTTTAATTGTTCATCCAGATGTTCGGCGTATGCTTTTGACCCAAAAAGCCTTTGCTGAAGGTGGACGAGCAATGCTTTATTATTCGGCATTGTTTGCCGATAAAGTGGCTTCGGCTGAAACAGAGAAAGAAAGGGAAGAAGCGGATGAAACACTGGGAATGTTGACTCCGATCCTGAAAGCATTTTTAACCGAAACAGGATACGAATCAGCAAATCTCGGGATGCAGGTATTTGGTGGTCATGGTTTTATTAGTGAGTGGGGGATGGAGCAAATTGTACGTGATACTCGTATATCTACGCTTTATGAGGGTACTACAGGCATTCAGGCGCTTGACCTTCTAGGGCGTAAGATTATGCTTAGTAAAGGTGCAAATCTTAAGTTCCTGACTAAAGAAATATTCAGCTTTTGTAAAGATTATGGGCTTATTTCACGTAACCCTCATAAGAAAGATATGCTGAAGTTTATTACGCCTTTATTCAAGATTTTAGCTGAATGGCAAATACTTACTTTTAGAGTCATGCATGGCGCATCGAAGGACCGTGATTATGTCGGCTCAGCGTCTGTTGATTATGTTATGTATTCTGGTTATGTGGTGATGGCTTTCTTATGGGCGAAAATGGCACAGTCAGCTTATGAAAAAATTGAAACAGGTGAGGGAGATGTCGAATTTTTGAAAGCTAAAATCCAAACAGCTGAATTCTATTTTGATCGCTTATTACCAAGAGCAAAAGTACATGCGAATACAATGGTCAAAACACCTAAGAGCTTAATGCAGATGGATGAAGCAAATTTTTCATTTAGTTAATTGATCTATGGAGGGGGTTCACGCCACAGATTCGTACTTCTGAGGCGTGAGATAGTTCTTTTGTTTTATGGTTGAAGCTTAATTGAAAAATAACGTTTTTTTAGAATAGCCATAATTTTTTTTCTGGTGCGCTGGTATTCTGGCTATAAAACTTTCTAGAAGAAGAGCTGGTTTCATCGTTATGAGATTTTTGAGCTGCAGTATGTACTTCTTGTTTGCATTCTTTCATTAATTGCACTGCCCAGCTTTCATCAACTTCTATCTTGTCCTGGTCGTTTAGGGCGCTATGTCTTCGTGCATTCACAACTGTCATCTTTTCTCCGATTTAAATATTATCTTCTGGTATTTCTATTCAAAATAACAGGATGATTGAATCGATATAGTTGGACGAAAAGCAAAGAAGGGTGCAATAAAACAATTTGCAGTTTTAATTCACCAGTGTAGAGGTCACATTTAAGTAGTCTACCTGAGCTTATACACATCCATGTTGTTGTTTTAATTTCGGCATTATCCTGACGCGCCGCAATAGTATTGAGGTTGCTTGTTGGGGTCAATGGTCAATCTCTCACAGGGGGTGTGAGAGATCTCGGATAAAACTCAAAAGTTAATATGAAGAAAATATTGCGGGGTGTTGTTTGTCTTGCATTGTTAGTGGCGAAAATACACCTGAACTAAATGGTAACCGAATTTTGTTTTAATTGGCCCGTGAATCACCTTTAATGCTTTTTTAAAAATCACTTGGTCGATCGGTTTAACAAGTTGGCCACGTTTTATTTCGCCTAAATCACCTGACTGCTTTCTGGAGGGGCACTGGGAGTGCTTTTTAGCAAGCACCCCGAAATCTGCGCCATTTTTAATTTTCTCTTTTAAATTGATTGCTTCCTCTTCTGTTTTAAGCAGGATGTGCCGAGCCATTGCTGTTGTCATTTTTGTTCCTAAACAGCTGTGCTGCTTTGTATTGATTTTCAGGTATAGAATTGACGACGTTTAATATATACGTTCATACCATCTTTGTTGGATAAAGTGATCTGCGCTTGCGGGTTGAGTTCCTGACCTTTGGCAAGCGAAATCTCAAAACATTGTACAATGCTAGCCAGTATAAGTTTAGCTTCCATCATGGCAAATGCTTGTCCGATACATACACGTGGCCCAGTACCAAATGGTATATAAACGTGCTTCGGAATAGATTTTTCATTTTCCGCTGAAAAACGTTCAGGGTCGAATTTTTCAGGGTTAGGAAAATATTTAGGGTTGGTGTGATTTGCAAAAGGTGAAATGAAAATAACCTTGTCTTGAGGAAATAGATAATCTCCAATGATGGTGTCTTCGTTTGCTTGGCGAGTATTTAAAGTCCATACGGGAGGTAATAGTCGCATAGATTCTTTAATGACCATTTCGGTGTAGATTAAATCGCTGAGATTAGAAAACTCAGCCGTCTTGCCCTTAAGAACGGCATCTAATTCAGTTTGGAGTTTTGTTTGAATTTCAGGGTGTTTTGCTAATAAGTAGAAAGCCCAGGAAAGTGCATTTGATGTTGTTTCATGTCCAGCAACAAAAAGTGTAATTAACTCATCCATCACCTGTTTAGGGCTCATTTTTGAACCATCTTCATATTCGGCTAATAACAACATCGACATCATGTCGCCGTTATCATCAATCTCGCCATTGGGTTTCATTCTGGATTGAATAATCTGGTCAATAGTTTGATGTAAGGTTTTGCGTGCTTTTGATAATTTTAAGTTGCCAGGGCTGGGTACCCAATCTGGCATTGGAATAATTTGAAGAAAGCGCTTGTTGATCATATCCTGAACAACTTTCATTGTTTCACCGATTTGGTCTGCTTCATTTTCCATGCTGTCCATATCAGTATCAAATAATGTTTTAGTAACGATATACATGGTTAATTTGAACATATCATCACTAATACTTCGTACTGTACCGCCTTCCCAATTAGCGATGTATTGCTCAGTGTAATCACTCATTGTTTTTGTATAGGCTTCCATGCGTCTAAAATGAAAACCTGGCTGAACGAGTTTACGGTGAACTTTATGAGACGGTGTATCATTGTTAGTGACTAAGCCATTACCTAGAATCGTCCCCATGATTTTTACATCACGATCAGCCTTTCTAAAGTTTTTAGCTTCACTGACTAAAATTTTATGAGCAATATCAGCATCAACGACTAAAGCCATATCAATAAGCGGCAAATGAAATTCAACAACATCTTCGTAATCATTGGTCAGACGCTTAAAGAAGCTTAAAGGACTTTTGGCGAATTCAGGTAAGCACCCAAGAATTGGAACACCTGTCTCTTTTGGAATGGGCGTGTGTGTATCATTTAAGGTGATGGAAGCGGTGGGCATAAATAGTACCTCAATCGTTATTTTTATTTAGGTGACTTACTTTGCCATAATGTGACTGTCAGTCACAAAGTGTTTTTTTGGAACAGTCTGTTCCAAACTTGTATGGATTATGTGGGTGTTTTGTTTTGAGGGCTCAGAATTAAAGGGTGGTAATTATTTAAGGAATTAGAAAGAGCTGGTGAGAATTAATCCCACCAGAATCAGTAGATGAAATATTAATCTTTAGGTGTTCTTATCAGTAATACATCGCTTTCAGCTAGATTGAGAATTTTGTGAGCTGTAGACCCTAGTAAAACTTCAAGTCCATGGCGACTGTGACTCCCTGCTATGATTAGGTCAGTATGCATGTTTTCGGCTTGCTTAAGTATGGTTTGCGCAGGGGGGCCAAAGCAAACAATTAAACTATTGGGGTCAAGTCCAGCCTTTTCAATTAATGGCTTAAGATAATTTGCACCAGATTGAGCAAGCTCTTCTTGGTCCAGTGGAGGGGGGATTTGTCCTGGGCTACCGGCCCAATCTGCGATAATAAGATCCAAAACAACGTGAACAATATTAAGCTTCACATTATTGTTTTCTTCTAAAAACTCAGCTGCTTTTTGCAAAACGTGTTTTGAGCTTTTGCTACACTCAACTGCAACAAGAATATTTTTGTAAGTGTGCATAATTTTCCCCTGTCAGATCTTCATTGTTGTTACGATAGATTTCATCTCTTCTCTTTATATTAGACCTTAATTACATAAATTAAATGATATTAGTCAATTCTACATCAGATCTATTTTAATGGTTTTTGTGGCGCATCATGTCTGCTAACTCTGATCGATTGGAAATATTTAGTTTTTGATAAATTCTATACAAATGATTAGAAATAGTTGAAGGAGACAGTGAAAGACTTTTAGCGATTTGTTTGAAACTCATACCTTGAGTAACGCCATCAACGACTTGAAGTTCACGTTTGGTTAATTCATCTAGAGGGGTCATTGGTCTAACGGTGATACGAAAAAGGTCGCCTAATTTTTTGCTGCTAATATGTAGTTCATTTTCAATTTTTTTCAGGCCTTCTTCTGGAATAGAGAAGGGCAATGACTGGTCCGAATAATTTGGGAAATATTCTTCCATGGTATCCAAAAAGATTGTCTCAGCTTCATGATAGATGCCGTGTTTATCGCAAATAGCTGTATGGCTGAATTTACCTTGCTCAATGGTATTCAGGTTTTGCATACAGGCTTGAGAGGCAGCGTTAAGTAAGTGATATAGGGCTCTTTGATAGCAGTTTTTTTCACTGGTCGTAAACTTTGTATCGGGATCTTTTCGGTATATCGTTAATAAAGTATAAATACCACTACGTTTATCGATATGAATAGAACTCAGGATTCGTGTGATTTGATAAGGCTTGAAAACTTTTAAATAGATTTCGGACGAAAAAAAATCGTCGTCGCTAAGCGCATCACTCATATCGACAGGCTCACCAATACGTGTAAAAAGGAGTTTACTGATAGGGTTGATTGGTAAAAATTTAAGGAGGGTATCAGAGAACTCTTTCGGTAAGCCAATAGTTGTATGAGTATGGAAAGTGCGTGTACTGAGATGGCCTGTACTCCAAATGGCTGCATCAAAATCAATTAATGTCTGTAACTCATTTAAAGCCCAATGACGAAATTGTGCCAATTCAATGTGTTGCGTTGATCGATACAAACGGCTAATAAAATGATCAATGGGATCCATTATAATAATTCTCGTTGATTAAACGGTTTTTCTTATTTTGATAGTGTAATCACCATTAGGGTAATTTTACTATCCAAAACTTCATATTTCTCTGGCACACTGAATTTCAAATTGACCAAGGTGAACTTTTCTATGGATACTCAAAAAAGTGATGTCATTATTGTTGGTGGCGGTATAGCTGGTTTAGTTACCGCTTTTGAATGCTTGAACAGTGGTTTAAATGTCACGATTATAGAGAGAGATAAAGAGGAAAATCTTGGAGGTTTAGCGAAACTTTCATTTGGCGGTATGGCCTTGGTCAATACGCCGCTTCAAAGAAAAATGGGGGTGCATGACAGTCCTGAAAGGGCGCTGAAAGATTGGTATTCGTTTGCAAACTTTGGCGAAGAAGATTTCTGGCCGAAACAATGGGCAAAATATTATGTCGATCATTGTTTAAAAAATGTATATGAATGGTTGATAGAACACGGCATGAAGTTTCTTCCTGCGGTCAACTGGGTAGAGCGTGGTCAGTATGGTAAGGGTAATAGTCTTCCGCGATACCATATTCTTTGGGGAACAGGATGTCGGCTTGTTGAGCGCTTTATTGAATTATTACAAAGCCATAAAAATAAACATAAGTTGAAAATATTATATGAGCATAAAGTTCATGATTTTTTTCGAGATAAGGGAAAGGTCACAGGTTGTCAGGTTCTTAATGAAAAGACTTCTGAGGAAATTGAACTATATGCAAGTTATACCATTGTCGCGACAGGTGGAATTGGTGGCAACTTACAGAAGGTAAGAGATAACTGGTATCAGCCTTGGGGCAAACCTCCTGCTGAAATATTGAATGGCTCTCATAAATATGCAGATGGTTTATTACATGATGTATTGAGTGAACAAGGCGCGGCAGTCACGCATCTGGATAAAATGTGGAATTATGCTGCTGGTATTCCTCACCCAAAACCTAGCTTTGAAGGGCAAGGTTTGAGTCTTATTCCATGTAAAAATGCATTATGGTTAGATCATACTGGTAAGCGTATTGGTCCGGAGCCATTAGTTACGGGCTTTGATACCAATGAGCTATGTCGTCGAGTGTCTGAATTAGAAGCGCCTTATACTTGGCAATTATTTAACTGGAAAATTGCCATTAAAGAGTTTGCTGTTTCTGGTTCTGAGCATAACCAAAATATCAGAGACAGAAAATTATTTTCATTTTTGAAAGAAGCGCTTTTAGGCAATCATCGTTTAGTAAAACAAATGCAGGAAGAGAGTGATCATTTTATTGTTGCTGATAGCTTGCCAGAACTTGTTTCAAAAATGAATGCCTTAAATAGCGACAATAGCGTTAGTCTAGAAGATGTTCAGAATCAGGTGCAGCAATATGATGACATGATTAGTCGTGGGCCAGCATTATGGAATGATGATCAGTTGAGGCGTATTCAGCATGCACGGGCATGGCGTGCAGACAAACTACGAACCTGTAAGCCAAATGCTATTTTAGATGAAAGCTCTGGGCCCTTAATTGCGGTCAAACTAAGACTCATTTCTCGAAAGAGTTTGGGCGGAATTCAAACTGACTTACAAAGTCGTGTTTTAGATTTACAGGGCGAACCAATTAAAGGGCTGTATGCCATTGGTGAAGCAGCAGGTTTTGGCGGGGGCGGGGCAAGTGGGTTTAAGTCACTGGAAGGTACTTTTTTATCTGGTTGTATATTAACTGCTCGAGCGGCTGCGGAATCTATTCGTCAATCGTAAAAACATAGTCATAAAAATTCGAAAAAAAGAGGCATGAATTGTGAAAAAAACAGGCGCATGGTTAGTAAAGTATGCATTAGAACAAATTGGTGTTCATTATACTTTTGGTATTCCAGGAGTACACAATACCGAAATTTATGATGAGTTGAACAAATCCGAACTGATCACACCTATGCTGGTAACGCATGAAGGTTGTGGCGCTTTCATGGCCGATGCGATGAGCCGGGTCAGTGGTTCAATCGGAACATTAGTCATTGTTCCTGCAGCAGGTGCAACCCATGCAGCAAGTGGTATTGGCGAAGCCTTTTTAGACGGTATTCCTATGCTGGTGATTAGTGGTGGGGTTCGAAGCGATTCTGAGTTTACTTATCAGCTGCATGAGATGGACCAGCATGCCATGATGGCACCTATTACTAAGGCGACGTTTAAAATTGGGGCACAAGGCGAGGTTTTAGAAACTATATATAAGGCTTATGAACTTGCAATTTCGGGTGAACCCGGGCCAGTGTTTTTAGAGATCCCGGTTAACCTTCAGCTTTATACTGGAGAAATTGAATCAGTATTAAGCTATGAAGATTACGTGAAACGACATAAAACAAAACAAGAACCAGACGCTTCAAGTGATAAACTTGATCAAGCTGTTGAACTATTATTGCAAGCTAAATCGCCAGGTTTATTTTTAGGGTGGGGGGCGGTTGATGTAAGTGAAGCAACAATGCGTATTGCGGAGTTGTTAGCTGCACCTGTATCGACAACGCTACAAGGCTTAAGTTCTTTTCCTGCCAATCACCCCTTGCATACAGGTATGAGTTTTGGTCCTGCAGCAGTACCTGCAGCAACAAATGCTTTTTTAGAATGTGATTGCATGCTTGCTATCGGGACACGTTTTGGTGAAATAGGGACAGGAAGTTTTGGTGTTAGCGTCCCTGAGAACTTAATACATATTGATATCAACCCAGAAGCTATCAATGCAAATTATCCAGCCAAAATTGCAATAACTGGTGACTCTAAAGATATTGCGCCCCTTTTGCTTCAGAAACTTGAAGCAAAAATTACAGAACAAAATATCAATGTATGCGCTCGTATGAAAAGTGTTAGTGCTAACATCGCCAAAGACAAGCTTGCCTACACTAAAGAGTGGCATCAGCACGATACTAAGGGTCGTGTTAATCCATCAAAGTTTTTTGATGCTTTAAGGGTGAAGTTGCCTGATGATGGTTTTGTCGTCGTTGATGATGGTAATCATACCTTTCTGACTGCCGAGCTTATGCCGATTCATACCCCAAGAAGCATGATATCACCAACTGATTTCAACTGTATGGGATATGCAGTTCCAGCGACAATTGCAGCAAAATTAGCAAACCCTGACAAAGACGTCGTCTCGATTGTTGGAGATGGTGCCTTTCTCATGACCTGTATGGAAATTATTACTGCAAGTGAGCATAGATTAGGCGCAATTTTTACTGTGTTCAATGACGGTGAGCTATCGCAGATTGCACAAGCTCAAAATGTACCTTATAACCGTAAAACATGTACGGTGCTAGGCAATACCCGTTTTCAAGGCGTCGCGCAGGCAACTGGGGCAGAATATGTTCGTATTGAGAATGATTCTGATATCAATGAATGCATAGATAAAGCTTGGGAGCATTCAAAAAAAGGTTGTCCCGTTATATTGGATGTAAATGTGGATTACAGTAAACAAACCCGCTTTACAAAAGGTATTGTTGGCACCAACCTTAAGCGATTACCATTGAATACAAAGATACGAATGGTCAGTCGAGCCTTAGTTAGAAAAGTGACAGGCTAGTCGACATACTATGGTAAGCCCCTTTTTTGAAAGGGCGCTTATTTATTAATAACAGATTGCAGTTTTTCAGAAACCTCACATAGCTCATCAGTTACATTTGTAAGATCATTCGTTGAATCTAATAACTGTTTAACTGATTGAGCATTGCGGTTACTGACTGCACCAACCTTATCAGATGCTTCAGCAACATCGCTCATATTGTCATTAAGTCTATCCATCACTTCAGATACATTATGAATTTGATGCGTAACTTCATTCACTGAATTAGCAGTACTAGATAATACATTCGCTGAACGCAAAACAAGCTCAACACCATCATCAACTTCAATTGAGCCTTGTTGTATGACAGATTATATTTCTTGAGCAGAGCGATCACAGCGGATGGATAACTCACGGATTTCATCAGCAACTACTGCAAATCCACGGCCTCTATCTCCAGCTCTGGCCGCTTCAATACTTGCATTTAAAGCGAGCAGGTTTGTTTGGCTAACAATCCCTAAAATAACCTTGATTACATCTTCAATTTGAGAAAAATTATTTTTAATTTTCCCCATATTATCTGAAACTTTTGTCATCGCATGGCCAGTCGAAATTACATTTTGCTCTGTTGTATTTGTAATATCCTCCATATGAATAACAATTGATGATGTTTCGTGTAGAGTCTCTTTAGTGTCAGAAACAGTTTTTGAAATATCTTCAGATGCTTCAACTTGTGAAATAGCTCCGCCTTCAATTAAATGACTGTTATCCCCCATGTTTTGTAAATTTTTCATAAGGGTGTTTGTTGAAGAAAAAAGTGTTTGGCTTGTATGTTTTGCCTCACTTAGAATTTCACCCAAACGTAGTGCGTCTGTACTGGATACTGTCGCTAATTCAGCTGCTTTTTCTTGGGCATCAATGGCTTCGGTTAATGATTGTTCTCTTATACGGAGTGCATAACTCTGGGCAAGCCAGATAATAATCATAGGAAGTAAATAACCTGAATAAGTATCAATCTTTTTACCCGTTTCTGTAAATTCAAAAAGAGGTAAGGCATAACTATTGAAGTCGAGGATAATCATAGTTAGAACAGTTATAAAGGCGACTATAAACCATGCAAATCCTGACTTTCGGCCTGCGAGTAAATAACTAATACAAATGAGTGCCGGCATCCAAAAAATGTGGGGTGAATCAAGTCCTCCAAGATTGAATATCATATTCATACCATGAGGATAAGTACTAAGCATTGTGATATTGGCGGCAATGACAGGGGGAATTGATTTTTTGATGAGTGTACTTGTAATTAATATCAGCACTAAGCCAAATGAAGAGCTGAGCACCAATGTAGAGTGATCTAATTTAGACCACTTAATAATGCTGTAAATCATCACAATGGCGGCAAAAAAGTGAAAATATAGAAGAACTCTGTATTGGACAGCAAGCTCTTTAGGCATATTTTCATGCTTAGGCCAAAAGAAATTAATATATGACTCAATTGGGTTTAACACAGAGTGACTCCGTGAGGGATAAAAACATAACGCTTATTTCGCATCTTTTAAACGGTCTCATCTCTTTGAAAACTAGCTAAATATTGGATATTAATTTATTAGGTAAGTTTAGTTTTATTTCTTGCTAAAGCAATTCTGAAACCGGACGTCTTTAAATAAATTAAAATAAATATGGACAGAATAGGAATATCTACACATAATACTGATTATGTATACAGTACTGCTCCAGTAAAAGTATGAGAAGTACTAACCATTAAAAATTATTGATCGGTAGGGGAAAATCTTAAATGAATGACAACAAAAAAAAGGCCTTAAGCGCAGCTTTGTCACAAATTGAACGCCAGTTTGGTAAAGGCGCAGTGATGAAACTGGGTGACCAACCGCGAGATCTCATGCCGTCTGTGTCTACAGGCTCTCTCGGTTTGGATATTGCTTTAGGTATAGGCGGCCTTCCTTATGGACGTATTGTTGAAATTTATGGGCCTGAGAGTTCGGGTAAGACAACGTTAACATTACAAACAATTGCTGAAGCTCAAAAGCAAGGTAAAGTATGCGCCTTCGTTGATGCTGAGCATGCGCTCGATCCTATATATGCCGAGAAGCTAGGCTTGAATGTTGATGAATTATTAGTTTCACAGCCCGATACCGGAGAGCAAGCGCTAGAAATTGTAGATATGCTAGTACGTTCTAATGCTGTAGACGTTATTGTTGTTGACTCTGTTGCTGCACTAACACCTAAAGCCGAAATTGAAGGTGATATGGGTGATAGTCATATGGGCTTGCAAGCACGTTTAATGTCACAAGCGCTGCGTAAATTAACGGGTAACATCAAGAGTGCTAATTGTTTAGTTATCTTTATTAACCAGATTCGTATGAAAATCGGTGTTATGTTTGGTAATCCAGAAACAACAACTGGTGGAAATGCATTAAAATTTTACTCTTCAGTTCGCTTGGACATACGCCGTATTGGTGCAGTGAAGCAGGGCGATGAGATCATTGGTAATGAAACACGAGTGAAAGTGGTTAAAAACAAAGTTTCACCACCGTTTAAGCAAACTGAGTTTCAGATTTTATATGGCAAAGGTATTTATCACTTAGGTGAGGTCGTTGATCTAGGTGTTAAAGAAGGTTTTGTAGATAAAGCAGGCGCATGGTACAGCTATAACGGAGACAAAATCGGTCAAGGTAAGGCGAACGCAGCTAACTATCTAAAAGAAAACCCAAAAGTGGCGGAAGAGATAGAAGCAAAAATACGTGAGAAGCTGATGCCAAAACCAGAAACTCCTGAAGCAGGAACTTCGGATGAACTAGCTTTAGAGATATAGTTTGAGATAAATTGAGTACTTTTAACTTTAGTTGTTTCTTTAAATTACTTCGTTATTTCGGCTAAAAGTACTGCCGGAATAACTACGGTTTGAGTTGTCTAAAGCCCTCAAATATAGTGTTTGTTGCGAGAGCAGTTTGATCATCACGGATCATACTGCTCTTTTTTTATTAGGGCTTTAAGATAAAACGTTGATGGTTATTCAGTCATTAATTCAACATTATCAAAGCCTTGCTCATCATTTTTAAGTTCCAGAGCAGCGGTGTCATCACCTGCGCTTTTATCTGGAAAAATTAGAGGTAGTGGTTGTTCAGCGGCTGCATTTTTAATAGGCATTTGAGTTTCAGTCGATACGGGGGCTAGGCTTTTTGGTGCTACTGAATTTTCAATTGATATGATACTGGTTTCAGGGGATGTTTTTAATTTGTTTAAGGTATGTTTTGTCTCAAGTTGGCTGGCCTCAAGCTGCTTTTTAAGGTCGCTTACCATTTTAATGAGTTCTTCGGTTGCGTTATAAAGTTTTTGAGGTTCAAGATCTTTGCCATATGCTTTTTGGTTAATGCTGTTAAGTAAAGATACTATATGAAGAATGTGCTTTTCAGACTCAACGGCCTCTAGCTTAATCACTTTTTCAGACTCTAGTGCCACAAAGTAAGCGTGTTTAGTTGCCCAGAGAGCTTCTTCGCCTGCCTTCTTAACTCCTTTTCGGTCACGGTAATTTTTTCGAATAAAATTATTAGAGGCCTCAAGCACTTTGGCAGCCTTTTCAAAACTGATTTCAGCATACGTATCAGCATCTATGTCATCGGCCTTTTCAAAAAAAGCTTCTGCTTCAGTTAGGTGAATGTTTTTAAGTGTGTTAATTTCAAGTTCAGACATATCACTTAATAACGATGTTTGGTCTCGTCCAGCTTGTGCCGAGTCGCCTTTTTCAATTAACTTCACCAAATCAAGCAAGTCCTCCATAATATCCTGATAGTCTTCAGCTAGTAATGTTGGTGTATTAAGCGTAATTAAAACTTCTTTATGAGCTAGTGATTCTTTTAGGTTTGCTTTGACTGTTGTTTTATTTTTGTATGAATCTTCAATGAAGTTTTGGGCTGCTATTGCTGCCATAAGGGCTGCATTTTTAATGTCTTTAGGCGGTTCAACTAAATATTCGCGAGCCTGTGTAATGCTTTCTTGTGCTTGTAATAAGTGAAGCGGTGCATAAAATTCAAGCTCAGCTGCTTTTGCATCGAGTAGTTTTTGCTCAGCCGTTTCTATAGCTTGTTCTGGTGTGAGGGTTGACTTGGTTGCTTCTTGTGCCGAGCGTTGTTGAATGCTTTCAGAAACTGCAATTTGCTTGCTTGCACATGCTGATAACAATAAATAAATTAAAGCGGTAGATAGTATGCGAAATTTCCTGCTAAGCATGTTTTTTCCTTGGCATGATTATGAATAAATAAAAAATGAGTATATGCATGAGGTGCTGATATTGCTATGTAGAATTACCATTGATGATAGAAATGGTGAACAGGTCCATGTCCCTTGCCTACATTTAAACTATCAGCTTGTATGATTGCTTTGTGTAAGTACTGGTTTGCTTTACATACAGCTGTTTTCATTGAGTCTCCAAAAGCTAAATTTGCTGCAATTGCAGAAGAAAGTGTGCAGCCTGTTCCGTGTGTATTACTTGTTAGGAGTTTGGTTTGCTTAAATTCATGAATTTCGTCATTAGATAGTAAAAGGTCAATGCAGGTATCACCTACAAGGTGTCCACCTTTAAGTAAAGTCGATTCTGAACCCAAATCCTTTAACTGGTAAATAGCTTGGAGCATGGTTGTTTTTGAATTAGCCTGAGTCGAGTCCGTTAATATAGCGGCCTCAGGAATATTTGGTGTTATGAGTGTTGTTATAGGAAAAAGTTGTGATTTGATTACTTCAATTGCGTTATCTTCAATTAACTGCTTTCCGCTGCTTGAGACCATTACAGGATCAAGTACGATATTTTTGGGCTGATATCTGTGAAGAATTTTGATGACTAACTCAACGGTACTTTTATTATTTAACATTCCAATTTTAACGGTTGAAATATCAAGATCACTAAATACGGAATTTAATTGTGACTCTATGATTGAATGGGGAAGCGAATAAACCTCATCAACACCACAGGTATTTTGGGCTGTGATATTTGTTATGACTGAAGCACTGTAAACACCTAGTGCCGAGAGTGTTTTGATATCTGCTTGAATACCGGCGCCGCCAGAAGAGTCTGAGCCAGCAATTGTTAAAACAATGGGTGGGGGAGTCAAAGCTTTACCTTCAGGTTGGTAAAAAGAAAATAGTATTAGATATCGCAGGTTTAATTCAAGCACTGTCTGTATTGTAACGAAAGTAATCTGTGCGGCTAAGTTATTAGTGGGTATAATTTCAATTCGATTCATATTCTAAATAGATAAAAATGTGCTAAAACTTATATTCCTTCCTTTATTATGTCTTTTTTTTTCACCTAACGGCTTCGCCGGGTTAACTGCTGAACAGGTTTTAGGGGAATATTGGAAGGACCCTTTATTTGGAGAAGCGGCAAGTGAAGCAACAATTTTTGTTGATTTGGTTTCAGATGACGTTTGGCCTCCCAAAATTACAGTCCCGCTGGCTCGTAACATACGATTTGTATTTTTAAATAAAAGTAAACAACCTCACTTGATGGCTTTTTCTAAAGATATTCGCATTCAATTAGCTGATGAACGTTTTCAGAAGTTTGTTGATGACGAATTATTTCATTCTCAACAAAAGGTAATTGCTGGGTTAGGCCACAGTCATGCATCGTCATCGGTAGATGATGCTCAGGCACTAGTTAAAACCCTGGATCAATGGCCGACGGTTTTTGTAAAACCAGAAGACAGGAAAGAGATTTTAATTCGTTTTGATGAGTTAACAACAATTTCATTTACTTGTGCTTTGGGTGATCATGAGGAAAAAGAATACAAAGGTTTGATAGAAATCGTTAAATCAATCGACTTAAATGACAAAAGTAAAACTAGCGGCTGGCAGCTGCTGAATGACTAACTAACTTCTATAGTTGGTGTTTTAAAATCAAAGAGAGCAATATGTTAAAAAGCACAATTAAAGCTATTGAGTGGAAAAATGATCAACTTGTTTTATTAGACCAAAGAATTTTACCAAAATCTGAGTCATATATTATTTGTGATGACTTAAGTACTGTTATCTCTTCGATTAAAACTATGGTAGTTAGAGGTGCGCCAGCCATTGGTATCGTGGCTGCTTATGGTGTGGTGATTAGCGCTAGATCACGTCGTTTGAATGAGATGAATGTTGCGCAAATGGAAGCTTATAAGTGTGCAGTGCTCGGTGATTTAAAACAATTGGCGTTATCTAGGCCAACGGCAGTAAATTTGATGTGGGCTGTTGAACGAATGCGACAGTGCTTTCTTGATGCATATAAAGAAGACTTCTTAATTGAGATTTTATTTAATAAAGCGCAAGAAATTCATACGCAAGACATTGAAAATAATCATTATATGGCAGAGCTTGCTAGTGCATTGATGGCTAAATCGACAAATAAGCCTTTTTCCGTTTTGACACATTGTAATGCAGGCTCTTTGGCTACAGGCGGGTATGGTACTGCATTAGGTGCTATTAGAACCGCATGGAAAAAGAATTTGATAGACTGTGTTTATGCGGATGAAACTCGCCCATGGTTACAAGGGGCTCGATTAACCGCGTGGGAACTTGCTCAGGATGATATTCCAGTTTGTTTGAATTCAGATGGAGCTGCTGGTTGGTTGTTGGCAAATAAAAATATTAAGTGGATCATTGTTGGCGCTGATCGAGTGGCTGCAAATGGAGATGTCGCGAATAAAATTGGTACATACAACCTTGCAATACTTGCAAAGTATCATGGCGTAAAAATGATGGTTGTTGCTCCCTCAAGCACGGTGGATATGGCGCTTTCATCGGGTGCTGATATAGACATTGAAATGCGGACAACTGAGGAGCTGACTCAAATAGCCGGTCTACAAATAGCGCCAGAAGGAATCGATGCAATTAATCCTGTTTTTGATGTGACACCAGCAGATCTCATTGATGCTATCGTGACAGAAAAAGGTTTGATTGAAAATCCAACAACTGAACTAATGATGAAGGTTTTTAACTAATGCTTTTTAAAATTGTGAGTCGAAAACTATTGGTTGTATTCATTATGCTATTATCTTCAATTTACGCGTTTTCGGGTCAGTCGATTGAAAATACTGATGAGGTAGGTGCTAAAGCATTTATTCAAACAATTATTTCGGCTTTAGAAGTACAACTAATTACAGCGAAGGAAGAAGGATTATTATCTGATGATGAGTATTTAAATAAACTAATTTCAGATCAGATCTTTCCTTATATTGATATTCCTAATATATCGAAAAAAATAATAGGCTCATATTGGCAGGAAGTTCAGAAAAGTGATCAAGAGCTCGCGATGCAACAAGCAATTAAGGCCTCTTTACAGCGTACTTATCGTGTCGCGTTGGCGTCCTATAATGGTGAAAAGATAGCGGTTGGTCAAAGTAAAGATAATGCTAAATATAGTCTGGTCAGAGTTTCTATTGCGACAACTACAAGTAAACACCGATTAGACTTTGCATTGAAACAGTTGGTTGATTCCAGTTGGTTGATATTTGATGTATCTGTTGATGGCATTGTTTTTTCAAAAACGATGAGAAGCTCACTCAAGCCAATGTTTGAGAATAATACTGTGAAAGAAGTGATTTATAATTTGACAGGCAAATAAATTGGCTTATTTCTCTGCGCCATAAGGCTTAAAAGAAGACATCAAAACGGGTAGTAAAGTTAGATTTGCCAGTAGGGCAATCAGCATTGCCAGAGCGGTGAAAATACCAAAATAGATGGTCGGTGTAAATTTAGAAAACATCATTACAGCAAAACCAAGGGATATGGTAATAGAGGTATAATACATGGCTTTACCGATACTGTTATGTGCTGAAAAAATAGCTGTTTTATAGTTACGGTCTTGTATCCATTCCCGCCTAAATCTATGGACGTAATGAATCGTATCATCCACTGCGATACCTACTGATATGGCAGCAATTGTTATTGTCATCAGATCAAGTGCAATGTTAAAAATACCTAACAATCCTAATACGCATATTGCTGAGATAATATTGGGAATTAAGGCAATTATTGCGACTTTAACATTTCTGAAAATAACGACAAAGGTTAAGCCAATTGCAAAAAATACCGCACCTAAAGTTAATATTTGTGAGCGGAATAAACTTTGCAATAAATTGTTATAAAGTACCACCATCCCGGTAATATGTATTTGTTCTGGAGCTAAATTAAATTCTTGTCTCAGTTTATTTTGGATCTGATCGATTAACCCTTGCCTGTCTAAGCCTTTGCTGGATTCATATACTCTACTGGTAAAACGAATTTGATCACCGGGTTCAGAAAGATAAGGTGAAATTAATTGTGTTTTTAGCGCTTCAGATAAGTTGTTATAAAAGATAGATAAGAAGAAATTATCGATGACCTTTTGATTATTTAAGATCTCAAGTGATTCGATCGTTGTGTTTAGAGACAATACTTTACCCGTGTCTGGTAACTCGTCTAAATAATGATGGATTTTTTTTATGGTAGCCAGACGCTCACTATTGAACCAGTAGCTTTTCTCTGTAAATGGTTTGGTATAATTGATTGAATCAGATGAAAAAACGTCAGACTCAAAGGGGTCATCTGCAAACGGGTCTTCACCAAATGGATCGTCAGAAATAGTCGTGGATTCAACTTCTTCATTTTGAATTGTTTTTTGTGCTGATATATCCAGTAATGGCGCATCAATTAAAATATCCAGCGGAGTTGTACCACCAAGTTCATTGTCAATGGTGACCATCCCTTGAAAAATTTCAGTATCAGGGGAAAAGTAATCAATAAAGCGGTTATCTACGGAGAGTTTTGATATACCAAACATGCCCATTATGCTTGCAATAATGACAACTGAAACTACCTTTTTCTTATGGTAAACGCTGATTTTAGCAAATTGTTGTGTGATTTGGTTTGTCATGTCCGTACTCTTTATCCTTGTTTGCCGTGCCAAAAGGGACAGCAAAGCAGGGAATAAGGTAAAGGTGATGACAAGGTTTATTAATAGTGCGATGACCATGATCCAGCCAAAATCTATGACAGGCCTTATATTACTGACTACTAAGGAACCAAAAGCAATCATAGTCGTTAGTATTGTAAAAAAAGATGGGGCAAATTTTTCCTGAAGCATTCTGTTTACGAGCTCTTGCTGTGACAAATTTTGATGCAGACTTGCCAGTTCTTGATAATGCACGATTAAATGGATCATGAGTGATAAACCAAAAATCAACAATAGAGCAATAAAATTGGAAGACACAGCAGAGATAGGCCAAGCCAAAAGGCCAATAATACCAAGTGTACATGCAGTAGAAGCGGCAACACAAAATACAGGTAATAGTACCCATTGAATTCCCCGAAAGGCTAACCACATTAATAACGCCATGACAATTAACACTAAAACACCAAAAACGCTAATATCGTGTTCAATGAAATTCAGCATGTCGACGACAATCATAGGGATTCCACCCATATGAATTTCTGCGTAAGGCACATAAGATTGTAGGGCTGTACGAATCTCTGTAATCGTATCCTCTAGTCTTTGATTTACGACTGCTTGATAGTTTCGATATTCTGACTCAGCAAGTGCTAAGGACTGGTTTTCATGATTCTTTATATTTGATGTTGCACGCAATTTGCTACGTTCTTCGAGTAAATTTGCAAGCTTTTTATCTTGTTTAAAGTTGACTTGTATTGCTGTGGTTAAACGGTCAGTGCTGAGTAAACGGTTACCATATAGAGGGCTGCTACTTAGTTCCTTAATAGCCAAGTTACGTTGTGTATTAGGGTGCCGTAAGTATTGTGCGTCTCCTGCAAGTTTGGAAAGTGATAATGGTGGGCTGAATAATAATGGAACATTTAAAATAGAAATAACACTTTCGACTTGATCAAACTTGTGAAGCTGAGCTCTCAAATTATCAAGTCTAGTTAGCTCTTCATCAGAAAAAAGGTTTTCTTGTGGTTTGTATGTGATTACAAGGTACTCATCTGAACCGTAGCGAGTATTAGCAAATCTGTAGAACTCAAGGTCCTTGTCATTCTCTAATACTAGCGAGTCGGCAGAGACTTCTAAGTGTACATTGCCAATGAAAACAGATATGCCAGCAACGATACTCAGCACAATGAAAATACATATTTTAGTTTGCTTAAAAATAAGTTTGTTATAAGTAAGAATTAACATTTGAAACATTATTGATACTATCTTTTGATTATTTTATTGCGGTTTTGATAGAAAACAGCGAAGTAGAATTATTATAATAGCCGAAAATAAATTTACTATAACTATCGGAGTATTCCGCTTGTTTATTAAGGAAATATAGCATGTCTAATGAGCAAAAAAATGCCGAAAAACAAATTAGTCATTGGTTAGAAACCGCTGTCATTGGTCTGAACCTGTGCCCGTTTGCAAAAAAACCTTTTAATGAAAAGCGTATTAGAATCAGAGTCGATTTATGTGACCAAGAAGAACAGGCTTTTGAAAGCATTGTTCATGAGCTTATATTGCTTGATGAAACTGATGTTAAAGCGTTAGAGACGACAGTACTTGTTTTTCCAGCACTCTTTCATGTATTCGGAGATTATAATGACTTTCTTTTTGCTGCGAATGAACTGATTTCATTAAGAGGGTGGGAGGGCGTTTATCAGATTGCAAGTTTTCACCCAGAGTATCAGTTTGCGGGTACGGAAAAATCTGATGCAGAAAACTTTACGAATAGAGCGCCTTATCCCGTTTTTCATTTGATTCGTGAAGCAAGCCTGAGTGCGGCAATTGCCAGTTACCCCGATGTAGACAAGATTCCAGAAAGAAATATCGATTTAATGAATAGTTTTAGTGATTCTGACCTGAAACAATATTTTTCTTGGTGCTTTAATAAGTAAAACTTGAATGAGAGCAAGGGGCTTAGCTAGTCTCCTTTTCTTGTATAACCCTATTTCTGCCTTGTTTCTTTGCGTTATAAAGGAGCCTGTCTGCGCGTTTCCAAACTGTTTCGATTGTATCATGCGGCGTTAATAGCGCTGCTCCAATCGAGATGGTTGTACCAACTTCGGTGTCGTTGGTATGTTTAATTTTTATTTTTTCAAAGTCTCTAAGTAATCTTTCAGCGTAGAGTCGTGCCTGTGGTAGTGAGCAGTTAATTAAAAAAACAGCGAATTCCTCACCTCCTACTCTTCCTGCTACGCCTCGTCGGTAGGAAGACTTTTGTTCTGGGTCTATGAGCTTAGCGGCAAGGTCTTCTCTTCTAACTTTAATAGCCAGCATATTTCCAAACTCTGTTAACAATTTATCACCAGAAATGTGGCCATATTGATCATTAAAATTCTTAAAATGGTCGATATCAATACTAAGCCAAACGCACCTGGTTCGGTCTGAACATATTAAATTGTCAACTTGTTGAATGAAGCCTCTGCGATTAAAAATTCCTGTCAAATAATCAGTTTCACTTAAAATCTGATATTTCAATTTAGCATCTGAAAGGGATTCAGTTTGTTTTTTTAGGAAGCTATATCTGAACCCAAGTACAAATGAAAGTAATACAACTTCAATTAAACAGCCTAATAGCAATAAGCGAAGAATATTTAAATCTGCTGCAATGATTCCCAGCCACATCCACACCCAGATGGTCGCGCTTAGTAGGAAAAGGGACCAGGAAAATAAAAAATAAATAGCAAGAGGGTGATTGTTCCTATAAGCAGAAATACCCGCAAGGAACAGTATTATTGGTGTGATAACGCCCATACTTTCAACAAGGGCGTAGGCACTTGTGTCAGAAACGATACCAATTAATATAATGCTGACAAAAATAATTATTTGTTGTGCGCGAAGAATTAAATCTGTTTTAGGGGTTGAGTTGGCTGTTTCTAAGAGTTCTCGTATAAATGCTGTAGCCCCGAAAATTGCGAGTAACGCTGTAAGGTGTGAAAAAATTGAATCACCACCCCATTCAGGGAATATCAAGCGCGGGTACCCACAAATTACCAATATATATAAGCCAGTACAAAATACATAAAACGCATAATATAAATACATTTTCTCACCGGCACTAATACCGATTGCCAGATTATAAATCATAGCAAGTAATAAGAACCCTAAAATAAAACCATTAAATAAATGATCTTTTAGTAAAGAGTTTAATTGTAATTCTTCAGATTTAACTTGAATGTTGAAATGAAAGACTTGAGAAGTCTGCAATTTCAAATAAGCGATTTTGTGGTCGCGAGGGTTATCAATGATGAAGGTTAAAAACGTTGCCGGGAGTATATCGTTATCATTATTCTGCCTGCCGACAGGCATATTCCAGCGCCAATGGTCATTTTCTAAAATGGCGAGCTGGCCATCCAGACCAACATTAGGAACTAATTCTAACCAAACACGATTGGAGTCAATGCGTCGAGGGATTTTTATTTTGATCCACATAGTGGATCCTTGGGCTGCTTTCCAATAATCTTGATCTAAAAAATAAGTTTGAGTGACTCCTTTTTTCAGGTGGGTCCAGTTTTTATCAGGCGTATCAATAATATCTTTTAATGACATCTCATTAGTTTCGATTATTTGCCAGAACTCAAATGCAAGACTAGAGTGCGAGTTTGCATGGCATATCGTTGGTAGTGTCAACGTTATGCATAGAGCAAGCAGAATTGATGTTTGTCGAATCATATAAATGAATGTATTAATCGAAATAGATGTTTAGATTACGTTAAACAACGCCATAAGCAAGCATAGCGTCAGCAACTTTTATAAAACCAGCAATATTAGCGCCTTTTATGTAATTAACATAATGTTTACTTTCTCGTCCGTAGTTTTCACATTGGGAATGAATCTTTTCCATTATGTCAAAAAGAAGTTTTTGTAGTTCTGCTTCTTTCCATGAAATTCTTGCACTATTTTGGCTCATCTCCAAACCAGAAATGGCAACGCCACCTGCATTAGCTGCTTTACTTGGTGCGAATAAAATTTTTGCTTCTTGAAAGCGTTGTATCCCCTTAAGTGTGGTCGGCATATTTGCACCTTCTGCAACCGCAATACAACCATTTGTTAGAAGGGTATGGGCATCACTTTGGTCAATCTCATTTTGCGTTGCACAGGGGAGTGCAATATCGCAAGGTACAGACCATGGATTTTGGTTTGCATAAAACTTTGCTTGGGGGAATTCGTCTAGATATTCGCTGATTCTAGCTCGTTTAATGTTTTTTAGCGTTTTTATATGGCCCAGTTTGTATTCTGAAATTCCGTCAGCATCGTAAATAAAACCTGAGGAATCTGATAGGGTGACAACTTTTCCCCCAAGCTGGTTTACTTTCTCTGCAGCATAAATAGCAACATTTCCAGAGCCTGATATACAAACAGTTTTACCTTCCATGCTTAAACCTTTCGATTGGAGCATGTGGTTTGCTAAATAAACCGTGCCATAACCTGTAGCTTCAGTGCGTATTAAGCTCCCACCGAATTCCATTCCTTTGCCTGTCAGTATGCCTGTGAACTCTTTACTCAGCCTTTTGTGTTGACCATATAAAAAGCCAATTTCTCTAGCGCCAACACCTATGTCCCCAGCAGGGATGTCCATGTTAGGACCTATGTAATGTCTAAGCTCAGACATAAACGCTTGGCAAAAACGCATGACTTCTCTGTCTGACTTTCCTTTAGGGTTAAAATTTGCCCCACCTTTTGCGCTTCCCATTGGAAGCCCTGTTAAACTGTTTTTAAAGGTTTGCTCAAATGCTAAGAATTTTAAAATACTTTGGTTCACAGATGGGTGAAAACGCAACCCGCCTTTGTATGGGCCAATTGCATTATTGTTTTGAACTCTCCAGCCTCGATTGACACGAATATTTCCGCCATCATCTTCCCATGAAACTCGAAAGCTAATAATGCGGTCTGGCTCACTCATTCGCTCTAAAATTTGTGCATCCCTATAGATAGATTTGTCTTGAATATAAGGAAATATGTCACTGAATACTTCATGAACTGCTTGGTGGAATTCTGTTTCGCCTTGATTTCTGCGAACCAAACCTTGCATAAATTGATCTCGATTTTGTTTCCAAGCCATGTTGAATGTCCGTTATGTTTGTTAGTAGTCGACATTTATAAAATATGTCTTTAAATTAATTTTATCATTTCAAATATTTTTTCTAAAATTATTAATAATTTGACGGGATGCGAATCTACTGCTACCACTAAATGATGCAGTAAATAATTTGTTGATAAATATAAAAATATATAGGAATTAACAACCCTAGTGAATACGGTGTGAAAAATACTATGGATAAAAATGAATATTTAATTGCTCGAATAGGACATTTGAATTTAGGGGTGTATTGTCGTGATGTACAAAACGTATATACCGAGAAAGTAAAGTTGGTAAAGTTGTTTTACCAAGGAGATATTTTTCGAGGTGTCGCTTCCATTGGCGGTGAAATAATGCAGGTGATTGACCTTCGTCGTCGTATTGGGTTAGAAAGTGAGCCTCAATCAGAATTACTAACATTGATAAGTTTTAAAACTGATGTCTCTAAAACGATTGCTGTAGTTGTTGATGAAATTATAGGTATGCAACGTGTCTCTAATGAGTGCATTCAAAAAAATGATCATTTAATGATTGAGAGCATTGGTAACATTGATTTGCTATTCCCGATGGTTGCAGTACTTGGTGACAATGAATTAATACACTTATTAGATTCGACATACCTTGATAAAACAGAACCTATTGCCGAAGATTCAGGTGAGCTAGAGTTTTTCTAGCGAAGCCTGTTATGTAATATTGCGCATTAATATATTGAAAGTGGCGAATACTAATCAGCCTGCTATGTTTAATTAAACATCATTACAACGAAAGAAGTTTAATAATAATATGCTCCAGAACGATCTTATTGATATTTTATTGGTCTCATCTGATTTTGTTTTTTTAAGTACTGACAATGCTGGGAAAATATTAACTGTAACACCCGCTATTCGAGAGGTTTTTAATCTTCAGGAAGGGGAGGTTGAAGGTCAAAACTTTAACCAGCTTATCCCTGCCCTTAGTCTATACCCACAAGCTGAGTTTGAAGTAGTTCAGGCTCGTGGTGGGTTAGAGATGATGGTTGAAGATGAAGCTTGTGATGAAGGTATAGACTATATGGAGTTTCTAGCCTCACATACTCAATCAAATGGTCGATTTGAGTTAGAGACTGAAATACTGCAAGGACCAAACTGGGTTTCTTTGGTAGTTAATAAAGTATTGAGTGATGGCGATATCATTTATACCGTCATGATTCGTGATATTACTCAGCGTAAAAAAGATGAGCACGAAATTCTTGATTTAAACCAAAATCTTGAAGCGCGTGTTGAATCAAGAACGTCTCAAATTAAAGGCGTTGTCATGTCATGTAGCGCTGAGCTTGAGCAGGTAAATACGACTTATCAAAAAATGAAAGAGAAACAAATGGACTTGATGGAGTCGATCGAGGCCAGTGTTCTGTCTGATACCGACAACCTTAATGAGTCACAAATTTCTCAAATACAGAGTGCAATCAGTCGTGAATTAGTGAAATCGATGAATCTGTATTCTGAAGATCAAATTACCGATCAACAATTCATGCTTACAATGATGTCATTAAATGAATTGTTCGGCGGTGAGTCTTGTGAAGATAAAAACCTTAAACCTGGGCAGTTAAGCGGCACGAGTCAGGATGAAGTGGATGACTTGCTTGGCTCTCTAGGGCTTTAGTCAAACGTCTATAGCGCGCTAACTGCTTGCAATTGCACCTTTCCCAACACCTTCATATGCCTTTACTTTATAATGGTTATTTGGGTTCTTTTCAGTGCATGCCTTTGCTATATGATCGGCAATCAATTCAACAGTCGAGTCTGTATCAAGTACATAAACGCGTTTTTTCGGTAAAGTCACGCTAAAATCACCTTGCCGGGCCTTATAAGAGAATGTGATGTGGGTTTTATTGTCTATTTCAATTTCATCGCTTATATCTTCTCGAGTTCCGATATAAATATTTCTGAAGCAGGCTGCCCAATAATCTTCTAAAGATTGGTTTCGTTGGTGATTTTCATAAATTTCTATTTTGGACCTGTGTCCATGAACAATGCGCTGGCAATTACCATTATGCTTTTTAAGCCCATGGCTGTAATGATAATAAGCTCCGTCAATATTCTCCTGTGATAGCTTTATTAAAACTCCCGTCACGTTTTTAGGTAAAGCTTTTAATATTACTTCTTGTAAATAATTAGCGATTGCTTTGGGGTTAACTGTTTTGATATCTAGCACTAACACTGCATCATTAGGAGATACATGACGATAGTGCCCCATTACATTTTGCCAGCTTAGTTCACAGGACTTGTCATTTTTTTGGATTTCCAGGTTTTTAGCATGTTTTGTAATAACAAAACGATGATCTAACTCGTTATCAATAATTGATTTGATTTTCTTCTTAACGAGACCGAAATCAAAGACCATGCCTTGATTATTTAATTCGCCATTTAGTTCTATATCAACATTCCAACTCTCACCTAAAATGCCTCTTTGGCTATCAAAGTATGAAAAGTCGATGACGGTTAAATTGTTAACAAAAAGCTGGTTCATTAAATCATCCTGAGAGCATGCTATAAAAGCGAGTTGCGTATTCTACCAAAGACTTGTGTTCAGTAATTAATTAATTCTCACTTAGTGAGAATTAATAACATGACAAAGCTTTATCTTTTTGTAAATAAATGCGTACTTTCCTTGTTATATCAGGGTTTTGGGTTAGCCTTAAATTTACTACTTTCCATCATTTATTTAATGTTGAACCTTGTTATTCATGAGTGAAAATCCAAAAAATCATACCGCTAGTGTTCTGTTTAAAGAGATTTGCAAGCTTAGCTCTCAAACCATGAGTGAGGCTGTTCGGCGTGCATCAAATCTCGCTGCAGTTGACTTGTATACCGTACTGGAGAAAAGTGAAGACTGGCTTCAGGCTGATTTTTCCTTGGCGATTAATTTGCTCGAAACGAATCAGGAATGGCTTTCTGTACAGGTTTCAACAGGGGTCACAAACCGTTTAAATGAAAATATCACTCAAACGAATCTTGACGTTAACACAGATGATAATGGCGTAGGAAAAAGCTTTAAACTGGATAGTTTGAGCCTCGTTTCAAAAGATGACTATGAAGATTGGCTCGTCGCTAATATGGGGGTTAAGTTTCTTGAATCTGAACTTTCAGCTGAACTATTGATTGTCACACAAATTTTAACTTGCTTAACCGGCAATTTTTTTGATTCAAAAACGTGCCCGATTAGTCCTGACAGTATTTTTAAGGAATTGAAACAGTCAATTGATGAACTTGAGATTCCACAAGTTCCACAGACTGCGCTGTATAAAACTATTTCACGAAGTTTGCTGGCCGACTTAAAGGTATTATATGAATCACTTGAGCGAGAAGCTCAGAAAGCAGGGTTGGTTTATAAGCAAGAAGCCCAAGCGCTGCCACCGAAAAATAAATCGAATAGTAAGGTTACTAGAGCTGATCAGGTTCAAAATCAACAAACCTCCGCTGAAGTAACGCCTCAAGTTCAAAATATGGATGAACCAGATAGTTTTGATTATGGGCATGAGCTTGGCATGAGTGCTAATCAAATGCATGCGAATAGTGCTGTTCAGCTTTCAACGCTAAATTCGCTTTCTCGTCTAAATGCGACAGTATCTTCAGGAGGCTATCTAGCAAAGAGCTCGAATGATCCTGAAAACCAGACTCTGACTGAAAATGTGGTGCCTTTTCAATCATCTCAGTTAGTGACAACGATATCTGAATTACAAAAAACCTATGGAGACACTTCAGTCTCTCATGAAAAACAGAGTTTACGTCACTGGATTGAGTCGAGTTTAAATGAAGCTAAAATAGGTAAAGACTCGATTGGTTCACAAGAGTCAGAGATGATTGATGTCACTGATCGATTTTTTGACGCAGTTGTCGAACAAATTGGTGTCAGTGGGCTTCTGAAAAAGTGGCTGGAAAAACTTAAGCTTACGATTCTTAAAGTTGTTCTTAGTGATAATAGTTTCTTTTCTGATGTTAAGCATCCTGCACGTCAAATGCTAAACAAATTAGCAAAGCTTGCCGCGAATGATCGCTCTGGAAACAAACGATTAGAAAAAGTTTTGGATAAATGTATTGATCGTCTAATCAAAAATTTTGATGAAGATGAAGGGGCGATTGATCAAATTGTGAACGAGTTAGATGAGCTGCTTGAAAGGCAATCTCTCGCTTATAAACGCAACTCTGAACGTATTGCCAGAACTTATGAAGGCAAGCAAAAAATAGCTGAGGCAAGACATAAAATAGTAAAAGACTTAAATGAATTACTCGCAAATCAGACAGTCCCTGTAGTTCTTTTAGAGCTGTTAGATAAAGGTGGCTGGCGTGAACATTTAACGCTCACAATCATTCGTGATGGCTATGACAGTGATGCGTATAAAGAGGTTTTTAACGTAGTCGAACAATTAATGGACTGGTTAGGTGATGATTCTGAGAGTGTTGATCAGTGGGCTTTAGAGTTAGAAATGGAGTTAGAGGCACCTTCTTTGATGGAGATGGTGACTAAAGAGCTTGAAATTGTAGGCCCTACAGGCTTTAAGGCAATTCTGAACAGGTTAGAAGATTGTTTGTTTAATGATGTCGATCCATTGCTGGTTAAAGTCGAAAGTTATGAGTGGCCGTTTGAAAAGGCAGAGAAGGATCTTGAGGATCTACAGCCTTCAGGTTCTGAGGAATCTCTGAGTGGTTACTGGCATAAACGAATTGTTTCTATGAAAATAGGCGATTGGGTTGAATTAAAAAGAGATGATGATAAAACCCGCTGTTTACGTTTAGCTTGGTCAGGTAGTGAATCTTTTAGGTTTGTTTTTGTTGATAGCCAGGGAATGAAAGACGAAGATGTTAGCTTGGCTGAATTAATCTCTTTATTCAAAGAGAACAAAGCAAGCTTTGTTGAGCATGATGAAGTGCCTCTTGTGGATCAAGGCCTTCACCAAATGGTGCAATCTGTTTATGAAGAGCTTTCGAGTCAGTCAAATTGTGACTTGTTAACCGGTTTGTTAAATAGACAAGCGTTTGAGCGTGCATTAGAGCAAAGTATTGCGGGGGCGGTGACGAATAAAACCAAAACGGCGCTTCTATATATAGATCTTGATAAATTTAATATAGCCAACACCAACTATGGTCACCATGCAGGGGATGCTTTATTAAAGCATGTGGCTGAAATAGTGCGTAAACATGGTAATGACGGTTCATTTTGTGGGCGTTTAGGCGGGAATGAGTTTGGTATGATTTTGTCAGATTGCTCTCAAGAAACTACCAATTCCATTGCAAAAAATATTTGCCAGGATGTTCAGAGTGAATCATATCAATGGGAAGATCACCTAATTACGAGCACCGTGAGTATTGGTGTTGTTGCTTTTGATATTGAGGTGGATTCATATGACTCTATTATGCGTAAAGCCGGGTTGGCGTGTGAAGGAGCGAAAAATCAAGGTCGAAATCGAGTCGTTCAATATCAAGAACAGGATAAAGATCAGCAAAAGCGGGATGAAATGCTTCAATGGGCGCAGCGTTTAGATCAGGATTTAGATGAGCTGTTAACATTAAGGTGTCAGGAAATTAGGCCAATTAGCCCAGTAGAAAATGCGTTATCGCACTATGAGATATTATTAGGTGTTCGTTATGAGGGGCAAATTTTACCGCCAGGAATGCTTATTGAGGCCGCTGAGCATTTGGTAGAATGGCAAAAGTAGATCGCTGGGTTATTCGAAATACACTTGAGTGGATGGAGTCTCACTCTGCTGTTGTGGCTAAATCAGATGGTTTTTCCATTAATTTGTCCGGTAATTCAATGAGCGATGATACATTTCTTGAATTTATTTTAGGCGAATTTGCAGCGAGTTCGGTTCCGCCTGAAATGATTTGTTTTGAAATTACTGAAACTGCAGCCATAACTAATTTGGCCGATGCAACTGAATTTATTCGCGTTCTAAAACAAACTGGATGCAAATTCTCATTGGATGATTTTGGTTCAGGCTTATCCTCTTACGCATATATACAAAAGCTTCCCGTTGATTTTATTAAGATTGATGGCATATTTATTCGTAACTTGGCAACGAATGATCAAGATAAGGCCTTGGTTAAGTCGATTAATGAGCTTGCTCACTTTATGGGGATGAAAACGGTGGCAGAATATGTTGAGAATTACGATATTTTAGATGTTTTAAAAGACATAGGTGTTGATCACTCTCAAGGATTTGGCATTAAAAAGCCGGGTTTACTAGCTGATTTAGACTAGTTAAGTGCTTGAGCATATGCATGGTATACCCGCCTAGAAATTTCTTCATTTACGCCCTCTAGTCGATCTTCCAAAATTTTATGTGCAGCATTAATTTCTTGTTTATTAAACGGGCAGTTGTCAGGTAAGTCTCTATTTAATTTTTTGAACGCAGCGTAATTTACAGGAAATAGTTTGTAATTTTTGTGTATTGACAGATCAATTTTCTCAGCTGCTATTTTGTGATTAAGCTCCTGCTCACCGTTGGATGAAACAGGCTGACCAAAATGAATATGAATTTTCCCCTTGTATCCTTCTAGGCCTTTTTTAGCTGCGATGAAGTCATCGAACTTATCTTTCATGTAGTTTGAATTTTCATTTTGAGCTGCTAACTCTATAGATTTATCAATATCACAAGGATCCCACTCATATGAAAAACTCACCGGGACGATATTAAGGTGAGTTAAATAATCATGGGTAGTGTTGTTTTTTGGTTTCGCCAGTCCGAGCATTTTAATTAGAGCAGGATTGGTTTTATCAATATTATCCTTAGCTCGGCCTTCCTTTTGGGCAATCCAAATATTTTCATGTTTATTAAACCGTAAATACTGGATATATGAAGACTGTATTTTCATAGCTTTCAAAATAGCTCGGGGAGATTTTATTGAGCGAAAAATCTTGAAGCACCTGTTTAATAAAGCAAGGTCATTAGCAGTAGGGTGTTGAAGAAGGTTATCACCAATTGCGCAGTTCGCGGTTGAAAATGAATCTGCACGCAAGGCTTTGTTCAGTAGTAATGGGTCCATCACGATATCGCGATGATTAGATACGAAAATATAACTATTACTTGGATCAAGATCAGATAAACCTGTGACAGTAAACTGTTCATAACGTTGTTCAATCAGAGGAAAAATGCTTGCTTCAACCCAGTCTTGTAAATCAGAGACTTTATCAATCTTAGAAAGTTCTTTTAGTTGGCTTCCAAGTGGTACATTAAATGAAGAAAATAAATGGGTAAAAACGGATAAGAAATACTCATCCTTCAGTAAACGGTGAAGAACAGGTTTAACTTCATTATTTTGATAGCACTGTATTTCTTTAAAATTTTCTTGCCACTCACATGAGGACTTGTTTAATAGTGTCATTTTGGTTTCTATATTAATTACTTGTGCATATGCTTTGATGCGTTTTATTCGAGTATAGTTAAAAAGTATAGATATCTCACGTTCAAACAACTTACTTGTTGAATTTATGACGGAAAATGAAAGTGAATGACTTATTAATTATACAATTTGCTAAATGGCCAGTACTTGGAAATGTAAAAACACGCCTTGCGCGTTCAATAGGTGATGAACAAGCCCTTCAAGTTCATATAACGTTGATGAATGAAGTGCTCGATAAGCTTATCTTGTCAAATTTTGGGGGAGTAGAGTTGTGGCTTAACGAAATTCCAACCGAGAAAGCGGGGATGCACGCTGTACTCAAAAAAACCAAAGTTAATAATATCGCCTGCAAGCTACAGCGCGGGGATAATTTGGGTGACAAAATGGCTGATGCTATATCTGGTTCATTATTGCACTTTAGAAAAGTGATTATCGTGGGGAGCGATTGTCCAAATATTTCAAAATCAATACTCAATGAAGCAAGTCTTGCCTTAGATAATAGCGATTTAGTTATTGGTCCTGCCGAAGATGGTGGTTATGTATTGATTGGTGCGGCTAAGTTTAATGCAAACATATTTACCGGTGTTATTTGGGGGCAGGGAGAAGTGTTAAGTAAAACAACACAAAACGCCCAAAATCTGGGGTATTCATTTAAATTATTAGCGGAATCGTGGGATGTTGATGAGCTTGCGGATTATGAACGGTGGAAATCCTCATAAATCTTGACGATCTTTATTACTGTGCTTAGCTTAAAAGAGTGACATATGGAAGTGGTATGAAAATTGAATGTCACACAATAGACGCTAAAAGCGACAAAAAAATGACTAGTTGCCTTATTTTGGCAGGAAGGAAAAAAGATGAGTGAGATTTTATATTCTCAGAAGCATATTGATTTTCAAAAACAAGTGCATAAAGAGTGCCCAGCTTATGGTAGTGCATCGTTAATTTTTGCACCGATGGTTTCGGAGTTATGTAATGCCAATTCTATTAACACATTGTTGGATTATGGCTCTGGATTAGGGGAGGTGCCTCAAAATCTGGAGCTGGATCATGATATGGATGTTCAGCTTTATGACCCTGCCGTTGAAAAGTTTGTTGATGCACCTAAAGCGGCCGAAATGGTCATCTGTCTTGACGTATTGGATGCAGTCGAAAAAGACTGTATTGATGGCGTCTTGGATGACATCAAGAGATTAACAACAAAAATGGCCTTTATATCCATTAATACTGTGCAGCCAGAATCGACGAGTGCAAATGATGATGCAAAAGCAGGTCGTGATTTCCAACCACTTGAGTGGTGGTTACCCAAGTTAATGGAACGTTTTGAATTACATTATTTATCGCGTGTAACGACAGGTTTTGTTGCTGTAGTTAAAGCTTTTAAAGAACCTTCAGTACAGTAAGTCTGTTGGAGAAGAATTATGTTTAATGATGCCTCAATATTAATCACGGGTGGAACGGGGTCTTTTGGTAAAAAATATATCGAGACCCTTTTAAAAAAGTACAAGCCAAAACGGCTTATTATCTATTCACGTGATGAGTTAAAGCAGTATGAGATGCAGCAAAAGTATAATGCCTCATGCATGCGTTATTTTATCGGTGATGTGCGTGATGCAGAGCGTTTAACGCAAGCCATGAATGGGGTTGATTACGTCATTCATGCAGCGGCTTTAAAACAAGTTCCTGCTGCAGAATACAATCCCATGGAGTGCATTAAGACAAATATTCATGGCGCTGAGAACGTTATTAAAGCAAGTTTGGCTGCCAACGTGAAAAAGATTATTGCGCTCTCAACTGACAAAGCTGCCAACCCGGTTAATCTTTACGGTGCTACAAAACTAGCTTCTGACAAATTATTTGTTGCTGCGAATAATGTATCTGGCAGGCATGAAACTCGTTTTTCTGTCGTTCGTTATGGGAATGTCGTAGGCTCACGTGGTTCAGTGGTGCCTTTTTTCAAGCAGCGTGTAGCTGATGGGGCCGATTCCTTACCTATTACTGATAAGGATATGACGCGTTTTTGGATTACGCTTCAGCAAGGTGTGGATTTTGTATTAACCAATTTCGAACGCATGCAAGGCGGCGAAATTTTTGTACCCAAAATCCCTTCTGTTTTGATCACTGACGTCGCTAAAGCGATTGCTCCAGACTTACCGCATGAGCATGTTGGTATTCGTCCTGGCGAGAAACTACATGAAACGATGTGTCCTCGTGATGATAGTCATATCACTTTAGAATTTGATGATCATTTTGTGATTAAACCTACAATTCACTTTTTCAGCTCGAATGTTGATTTTAGTAAGAATATGATTGGCGAAACAGGTAAACCAGTTGCGCAAGGCTTTAGATATAACTCTGGTAATAACCCTCATTTTTTGAATGTAGATGAAATAAACGCTATGAATTCGGATGCGGATGTATGATTCCTTATGGGTGTCAGTCGATTGACCAGGAGGATATTCAAGCCGTTGTTTCAGTGCTTGAATCAAATTACTTAACGCAAGGCCCTTTGGTTACCAAGTTCGAAGATCGGCTGAAAGAGTATTGTGGTGTTGATTATGCGGTTGCTGTAAATAGCGCTACTTCGGCTTTGCACATAGCTTGTCTCGCATTAGGGGTTGGTAAGGGTGATTTAGTTTGGACTTCACCTATTACCTTTGTCGCATCAGCTAACTGTGCTTTATATTGTGGTGGTAGTGTAGATTTTATCGATATCGAGCTGTCCACAGGCAATATTTCTATCGCGGCTCTAGAAAAAAAACTGGCGCATGCACAAGCCAATAATTGTTTACCAAAAGTCATAATCCCCGTTCACTTTGCTGGCCAACCTTGCGACATGCAAGCTATCCATCAACTGAGTAAACAATACGGGTTTAGTATTATTGAAGACGCTGCACATGCGATTGGCTCCTCTTACCAAGCCTATAAAACTGGCTGTGGTAAATATTCTGATATCACTGTGTTTAGTTTTCATCCTGTTAAGATTATTACCTCGGCAGAAGGTGGTATGGCCTTAACCAACCAAAAAGAGTTAGCCGATAAAATGCGCCTGTTCTCTTCTCATGGTGTAACACGTAACCCTGATATATTGACTGGGGAAATTAATGGGTCATGGGCTTATGAGCAGCACGTATTGGGTTTTAACTACCGTATTTCGGATATTCATGCTGCTTTAGGTCTAAGTCAGGTAGATAAACTGGATGAGTTTGTAGCGAAGAGAAATAGATTAAGTCAGCAATATGACAAAGCTTTTAAAGCGCTTCCTTGTACTCCATTAATAACAAAACCGGGTAGTCTGAATAGCTATCATTTATATGTGATTTTATTAGACGAATCTTATGATAGAGAAAGTGTATTTGATGAATTAAGAAAAAATGATCTGGGTGTGAATGTACATTATATCCCTGTATATAAGCAGCCCTATTATCAATCTCTGGGTTTTGATAATCACTACTGTGATGAGGCTGAATCGTTTTATAAGCGAATCATCACCTTACCCTTATTTCCTGGTTTAACTGAAAAAGACCAAAAGAGGGTGGTTGAAATTGTAAAAGAGGTTTTAGGGTCTTTAAGATCCTGACTATAAAGCTTTTGTGATCTTAGCCGATATAAATTAGTAACGTAATCTTTAAGTTAAAAGTATAAAAAGTAGGTGCTGTTATGAGAGTTCTTTTTTTTCACCCCGAGAAATATTTGAATTATGGGATTCCAGCCGGTATTTCTATCCTTAGCGCCATTATTAAAAAACATGGTCACACGGTAGAGCTCTTTGACACCACTTTCCTGAAAGTAGCAGATGATCAGCATGTACTCACTGAAGATGATGCCTCGTCCAATACAACTGCGGGCGACCAATCTCTTCCAGAAATAGATTTTGCAGATGAATCACTCTTAGGTAAGCAAATTAAAGGCTTGTTTAAAGAAACGGCTTACTCAATGAATGACTTGGTCAAAGATGATCCCTATGTAAAAGTGGTGAATGTCTTACAGTCAAAAATTGACAGCTTCAAACCTGATATTATTGCAATATCTACGATGACAACCACCTTTGATTATGCGGTTGAATTACTTTCCCAAGTGAACTATCAAGCTAAAGTGATTGTAGGAGGCGTTCATCCAACGATTGCAACGGATGACTGTCTTGATCAAGGTGTCATAGACATTGCTTGCGTTGGGGAGGCTGATGAGAGCTTTCCAGAATTGCTCAACCTGATGGATCAAGGTTTAGATTATACGCAAGTAAAAGGAATGCATTTTAAAGTAGCTGGAAAACCTTACATACATAATGAAGTAGCCCCAAGAGTCGACTTAAATACTCTACCAACTCCAGACTGGGGATTGTTCGATTCACGGCACCTCTTTAGGCCTTTTGACGGTGAAATATATCAAGGCTCCTTTTATGCTCAAGCGAGAGGCTGTCCAATGCAATGTACTTATTGTGTTGATCCAACTATCGCTGAAGTGACTGGAGGACGAAGTAATTATTTCAGGTATCAAAAGCCAGAAGTGACTTATAAGCAATTAAGCGAGTTGAAAGACAAATTCAATGCGACTTGGTTTAAGTTTGTTGATGATACTTTCCTAATGCCGCCTATAGAGCATTTAGAAGAACTGAGGGATTTAATTAAACCGCTCGATTTGAAATTTGGTTGTTCTGTTATGCCAAATACTATCAAAGAGAACAAGGTAAAGTTAGCTGTAGAAATGGGCTGTGTTGCCATGAGTGTCGGGATTGAAAGCGGTAACGCAGGTATTCGAAAGAGCATCATGCGTCGATACAAGAATGAAGATGTCGTATCAAGGCTAAGAATGGTTCAGGACTATGGCGTTAGAGTTTCAACCTTTAACATTATTGGTTTTCCGGGTGAAACACGTGAAAATGCATTTGAAACAATTGAGTTAAATCGCCAAATTGGATCTGGGGCTGCAAATGTTTACGTCTTGTATCCTTATCCGGGAACACCGATTGCCATTGATCATAATATTCCTTTGAGAGATGAAAATGGGAAAATTGCGAGTGTTGATATGGGGCCGAAGTTAGGGTTTTCTGAAATGAGTGAGAATGAACTTCTGGGTATTCGTTCTACATTCAATGCTTATATGATGTTGCCTAAAAGTCTGTATCCAATTATAAAAATTGCAGAAGAACAGTCGGATAGAGGGTCGCGGGTATTACAACTTATGAATCACTTAACAGTCGCCTCATTGTCGGAGACTGTTCTGCCTATGGCGGTGATAGGCGATATTGTTAATGTACATTTCAGAACCGTATCGGGCTATAACAGAGGTATTCAAGTGCCTAAATTGTTCACATTAATTCTCAACCTATCTCTGTCAGAGATAGAATTTAATCAGGTGGTTGAAGCACTAGTGAATACTTATGATCCAAATAGTACTTGGCAAGAAGAAGTGCTGGAGCCTGAATCTAAACTGATTATTGCTTCTACGTCATAAGTCCAATGGCAAACTTAGCTTTAGGTACAGTGCAGTTTGGTTTGTCTTATGGTGTATCTAATACACAGGGACAAGTTTGCCTGAATGATGTGAAAGAAATTATTCAAGTGTCAAAAATGAATAATATTGATACCTTCGATACTGCATCTTTATATGGTGAAAGTGAAAAAGTTTTAGGTACGGTCTTAGAGCCATTCAATCATAGAGTTGTCACCAAAACCCCCCATATATGTTTAAATTCTGTTGAACATGAAATTTTTAGACAGATAGAAAATTCATGTTTATCTTCGCTTAAGAATATTGGTCAAAGCGCTGTTTATGGTTTATTAATTCATCGCGCTGAAGATCTGCTTTGTGAACAGGGGCCTGTTGTTTGGCGGGCAATGAAATCGTTAAGGAGCAGGGGGCTTGTGCAAAAAATTGGTGTGTCAGTCTATACCCCTGAGTCACTTGATATGATCCTAGATAACTATGATATTGATCTTGTGCAGTTACCTTTAAATCTCTTTGATCAAAGAATGATTCATTCTTGCGTACTCAAAAAAGCTAAAAAACTCGGTGTAGAGATCCATACGAGAAGTGTATATCTTCAAGGTCTGTTGCTCATGCCACAAGAAAAAATACCGGCTTATTTTAATTTACACCAGAACTTGCTAAAACGCTTTCATCAAAAAGCTCAAGATTTAGGTTTTAGTGCGCAGCAGGCGGCTCTTGGGTTTGTTATGAATCAGTCTGATGCCGACTATGTGGTCGTTGGGGCTTGTAATGCAAAGCAATGGCAGGAAACGATTACAACAAGTACAACGGTGTTAAATGTTGAGGACTGGTATGATATTGCCAATGAAGACACCCATTTGATTGATCCATCATTATGGAGGATCGCCGCTTGAATAAAGAGGTCAAAGTGTTGGCAATTCTCCAAGCCAGAATGTCTTCTTCACGTTTACCGGGTAAAGTGCTTAAACCGCTTTTGGGTAAACCTATGCTAGAAAGGCAATTAGAACGCCTTCAGCAAGTAAAGAAAATTGACCTGGTTTTAGTTGCTACCAGTGATGGAGACGAAGATTCAGCCATTGAAGAACTTTGTAAAAAGGTGAATGTACCATGTTTTCGCGGAAGTCTTAATGATGTTCTAAATCGTTTTTATCAGGCTGCAAAAACATATCAGCCAGAACATGTAGTACGTTTAACTGGTGATTGTCCTTTGGTATCGCCTAAGATTATTGATAAGGTTATTTCTCAGCACTTATCTTCAGATAAAGTTTACACCAGTAACTGTTATCCTCCATCATTACCTGATGGCTTGGATATGGAAATATTTACTTGGGATGCACTTGAAGTAGCAGAGCAAGAAGTTAAAAGTGATTATGATCGAGAGCATGTGACGACTTATATCCGAAACAATCTCACCAAAGAGAAGCAAGGGTTTTATATCCATCCTACAGACTTATCTGCACATCGTTGGACTGTTGATTACCCTGAAGATTTTAAATTGGTGAGTGAAATTTTTTCAGCGTTATACCCCAAGAATCAGATGTTTGAACTAAATGATATATTGGTTTTTTTAGAAGAAAACCCAGAGTTAAGTTCAATGAATCAGCACAAAATTCGCAATGAAACCTGCCAGTAGAAAATAGACAACTATGAACGACCTTACAGCACGCTATCGCAACTCAAATTATTATTTAGAAAAAGCTTTAGCGCTAATTCCTACAGGGTCACAAACATTTAGCAAAAGTAGATATGCATTGCCAGAAAAAGTATCTCCACTTTTCTTGGATCAAGGTAAAGGAAGTCGTGTAAAAGACATTGATGGGAATGAATATCTGGACTTTATTAGCGGTTTATTAGCAATAAGCTTGGGCTATCAAGACGCTGAAGTAGATGAGGCCGTTAAAGAACAGCTTTCAAAGGGCGTCAGTTTTTCACTTTCAACACTACTCGAGCAAGAATTAGCTGAATTGATGGTGGGTTTGATTCCCTGTGCAGAGCAAGTTCGCTTTGCAAAAAATGGGACCGATGCAACGTCTGCGGCTATCCGATTAGCGAGAGCTTATACCGGCAAGGAGCATGTTGCTACGTGTGGATACCATGGTTGGCAGGATTGGTATATTGGCACCACAAGTCGTGATTTAGGTGTGCCTCAGGCGATTAAAGAATTAACTCATACCTTTACTTATAATGACTTAGCATCACTAGAAATGGTTTTTGAAAACCATCCAAATAAGTTAGCTGCTGTTATTTTGGAACCTATGACTTTTACCTTGCCGAAAACAGGCTTTCTTCAGGGTGTAAAAGATCTATGTAAAAAGTATGGTGCAGTTTTAATTTTTGACGAAATGATTACCGGATTTCGCTTTGACATAGGCGGTGCTCAGAGATTATTTGGTGTGACTCCTGATTTGGCAACCTTTGGAAAAGGTATGGCTAATGGCTTTCCTTTGTCTGCTATTGTGGGTTGCGAGGAAATCATGTCTAAGATGGATGATATTTTCTTTTCAGGAACCTTTGGCGGTGAAGCCTTATCTTTGTCTGCAGCTAAAGCGTGCATCAACAAAATAGTAAAAGAAAATGTTTGTGATAAGAATAGATTGAAGGGGCTTCAGCTAAAAGACGATGTGAACTCGTTAATCCTACAGCTGGGCGTGAGTGATTTATTTGATATTCAGGGTGATCCAGCCTGGACCTTATTGAATGTTAAAGCTCATAAACAGTATTCATCTTTAGAGTTAAAGAGTCTTTTTTTGCAAGAGTGTTATCGTCATGGCATCTTAATCACAGGTACTCATAATTTAAATTACGCACATACATTAGCGGATGTAGAAACTTTACTTAATGTATATAAGCCAGCTATGCAGCTCGTTAAGCAAGTTTGCGAAAAGGGTAATATTGATGAGCATTTCAAAGGTGAGTATTTAAAACCAATTTTTAAAGTGCGAAGTTAGGAGCGGGAATTGGACGTCGTAACGCAAGATGCAGAGAATTTTGAGATCTATAAGTCTTCCTTGCTTGATCAGGATAAATCCTTGTCGCCGTTATATCAAAAAGGTAATTTAGCTTATTATCAAGCCTATTTTCAGCATGATTTTAAAGAAAAATCCTTTATTATTCATTATAAGAAAAAGCCACTTCTACTACTTTTAGTCACTGAATCGATTGATCAGGAATGTAGTTATTTTGGGTTACCGATACAGCTTATTTGGCGAAATGATGCCACTTCAGATGAAAAAAAAGGAGCCATTAAACTCGCAATTAAACAATTTGAAAAAACGTTGAACACCAAAGAAAATTCAATTAATCATATTGTTTATAAAGATATGTTTAATAGCTTTTCAGAAGACAAGTCTAATCATTCCATTTCAGAGTTTTCACTTTACCTTTTAAAGAAAGGTTTTCCAGCTGTCACTGCTTATTCGCAAACGCTGCATCTTCAGCAATCAGAAGATTTGTTACTAGCTGATGTCAGAAAAAACTATCGAGCTGATATCCGTTGGGGTGAAAAGAATATGCACTTCAAGCTAATCGATTGTGAATCGATTTCAAAAATCGATATTTCAGAGTTTCGAGACTTGCATGTTTCCGTTTCAGGGAAAGAAACACGATGTATGGAAACATGGCAAAAACAACATGAATTTATTGAAAGCAATGAAGGTTTTATTCTATTTGGTTATCTGGATGGCAAACTGGTTGCGGCGAGTCTATTTATTCATAATGAGAATCTCTGTTATTACGGCGTTGGTGCTTATCGGCGCGAGTTATTTGATAAACCAATCTCTCATGCATTAGTTTGGCGTGGCGTTATGCATGCTAAAGCGCTAGGGTGCCAGCAGTTTGAATTTGGTGAAGCTTTTTTTCCGACAAAAGGTACAGATAAAGAAATTGCGATTAGCCGGTTTAAGCAAGGATTTGGTGGAGATATAGTATCTTATCTTTCTTTTTAGAGTGTTAAAATGAGAACTCCAAAGCTTAATATTATGATTCGAGCTGATGCTTCACATGTCATCGGTCACGGACACATAATGCGTTGCTTAACCCTTGCTGAAAGTTTGCAATCTCATGCAGTAATTACTTTTATTTGTGCCGAGCTAAATGGCCACTTAATCGATTTGGTTAAACAGCGTGGCTATGAAGTCATCATATTAAAAGTCAGTAAAATTCTAGATTCAAACGAGATAGGAGATCAAGCGACTCCTTATACTCATTGGCTACCGTGGTCAGAAAATACCGACGCTTCGTTAACTACTAATGCGATATTAGCTAACCAACAGGGCAAACGGCAACCATTGGATTGGTTGATCATTGATCATTATGCATTGTCAAAATCGTGGGAATTAAAACTTAACAAATACAGTAATAAAATAATGGTGATTGATGACCTGACTATACGTCAGCATCACTGTGACTTGTTTTTAAACCAAACTCCCGTTCAAGTTAACATCGAGCAGTCTGACATCGTTCCTACCGATTGTTGTAGCTTGATTGGTTGTCAGTATGCGCTGTTAAGACCTGAGTTTCGGCGTTGGCAAAACGGAGTGCCAAAAAGACGCGCTGGTTTGATTTCAGTTAAAAATATACTCATTGCTCCCGGTGGCGTTGATAACCAGAATATAACACTCCAACTGCTCAAGTTAATTGAAGAAATTGGTGTGGATGAGCTGATTGAAATTGATGTCGTACTTGGAAGCGATGCACCAAACCTTGCGACACTTCAAGAGTATACGGACGAACGGACTCGAAATATTCGAATTCATTCAGGTATAAATAATATCGATGAGTATATGTGGCAAGCTGATATAGCGATAGGTGCGGCAGGCGGTACGTCATGGGAACGTTGCGCGATGGGTTTACCAACCTTATTAATTGTTTATGCCGAGAATCAAAAAGATAATGCCACGGTATTAATAGAGCATCGGTGCGCTAAGCTGCTTGGAGATATTAGAGACTATGACCTTGACGAATGGGGTAATACTCTTGGTCTGGCGATAAATGATATAGACTGGTTAAAACTTGCTGCTAAAAATGCCCACGAACTTTGCGATAGTGTTGGTGTGGGTCGTGTGGTTGAATTCTTGTTAAAACTGAGTAAGTAAGAAGGTGGTTAATTGGCTGATTTAAGGGCAAACGTCAAACTTAGAAAGGCAAATCTTGATGATATGCTTAAAGTATTAACTTGGCAAAATGCACCAGGCGCACGTCAGTTTTGTCGTCAACCCGAAACCATATCATTAGATGACCACAAAGTTTGGTTTGAGAAAAAACTAGCGGCTAGAAGTAGTCAGGTTTATATCATGACAGAATCAGGTCAGGATGTCGGTATGTTACGCTTAGACCAAATAACACCGGAAAGTGATCAATATGAAGTCTCATTAATTGTGGATCAACATAATAAAGGGCGGGGGATTGGAAAGGCCGCCGTTGAAGCCGCTAAAAATCTTATCAAAAGTGGTACTATTTTGGCTGAAGTACTGCCTGCTAATATTGTTTCAGCTAAACTCTTTGTAGCCTTGGGTTTTAAACCCTATGAACACCCGGATGGTGGTCAATGGTTTTATTTTCAAACGTTAAAAGCATAAAAATATGAACAGTATTCAAATAGGTTCTTTTACGATTAGTGAAAATTCACGACCAATGGTTATTGCTGAAATATCAGGTAATCATAATGGTAGTTTATCCAGAGCACTGGAGTTACTCGAAATTGCTAAGCAAAGTGGTGCAGATGCTGTCAAGATTCAAACCTATACCGCTGATACTATGACGATAGATTGTGATCTCCCTGACTTTAAAGTAAACGGTGGTCTATGGGACGGTAAAACCTTATATGAGTTGTATCAGTGGGCGCATACACCATGGGATTGGCATCAGGCATTATTTGAAAAGGCAAAAGAATTAGACATTATCCTGTTTAGCTCTCCATTTGATGAAACAGCTGTGGACCTGCTTGAGTCCTATGATGTACCTGCTTATAAAATTGCATCATTTGAAATGACAGATTTACCTTTGGTAGAACGCGTTGCAAAAACAGGCAAACCAATCATTGTTTCAACCGGCATGGCGTGTCTTGAAGAAATTGAAGATGTTGTTAAAACAGTAAGAAATACGGGAAATAACCAACTAGTTTTGCTTCATTGCGTGAGTAGCTATCCAGCCAAACACTCTGAATATAACCTTAAAACACTGGTCGATTTACGTGAACGTTTTGATGTAATAACAGGTTTGTCAGACCACTCACTTACAAATGTAACTTCTATCGCCAGTGTTGCATTGGGTGCAAGTGTCGTTGAAAAACATTTCACGTTTTCACGAAAAGAAGCAGGGCCTGATTGTGCATTTTCTCTTGAGCCTCAAGAGCTCAAACAACTTTGCACCGATCTTAAAATTGCGTGGGAAGCAGTAGGGAAAGTGAACTATCAATTAACTAATGGCGAGGAACAATCAAAAGGGTTTCGACGATCAATTTATGCTGTATCTGATATTAAAAAAGGTGATGTTTTTAAGCCTGAAAACATTCGAAGAATACGTCCCGGTTTTGGACTAGCGCCAAAATACTACCCTCAATTAATTGGAAATGTGGCTGCTATTGATATTAAAAGAGGCACGCCAATCAATGATTCTATGGTTGTTAATTAGAAGAATCTGTAAAAAATGTATTTGATTTTTTTCTAAATAAAACCTTGTTTACAAACACCCAACAAACTAACGACAAAACGTATACGTAGCGTATGCTCGCCAAACAAAACATACACAAAATGAAATTGAGCTAATTGTTTTTTTTTGTGACGATGTTCTTTGCGATAGTGTGATGCAGGTTAGTTAAAACTGTATCTTTTCTACTCTTCAGCTCTCATTAATATTGCATGGTTAACTTCCTTTATGAGTTCAATGCAATAACTCTTCATTCAATGAAGTAAGGTTTCTGTATGCGAATTGATCATAAATATACAAGCATGCTTGCTATCTTGTTTAGCTTTTTTATAATGCAAACTTCCGCTAATACTTTGGAATTACTTCCATCGGGTGATACGACTCTTTCGGAAAAAAATTACGATACTGCAAGTGGTGATTCACCCTTTCTTTTGCTACAGGTAAAATCAAAAGCTGAAAGAGTTGCTATAAAGTTTGATCTATCGGCCTTAACTAATATTGACACTAGTGAAATACAGTCAGCAGTTTTGCAATTTAGTGAGAAACGAAAATACGGTAGTTGGCCAAAAAAGCATTCAAATATTTCTGCCCATCGACTATTAAATGACTGGAATGAATCTTCTGCTACTTGGGATTGCCCTGATCAGGCTTGTGCCAATAATTGGGTTGGTGGATTGTTCGAGTCTAGTGGAAAAAAGCATAAAAAAAATGGGAAGCATCACGGCCATCATGAGCATAATAATCAAGTAAACAGCATCGACGTCACAGCAGACGTTATAGATATGATCAATAATAATCAAAATTATGGTTGGTTAATTAGAGCTGAGAAAAAAAACCATCACAGTACATTAGTACTTCATTCAAGAGAGAGTGATCGTCCGCCAGTTCTCACATTAAGCTTTAAATCTTTCTATGATATTCACCCGCCTTCTGTAAATATTGTTTCTCCTAGTTCTAATATTATTATTGATGACGCACCACAATCTATGACCGTACGTTATCAGGATGAAGCGGGTGTTGATGCGGCGAGTGTTAGGGTTTTTCTGGATGGTGTAGATGTAACATCTTTTGATATCTGTGAGGTTACCGAAAGCTTTGCATCATGCCCTTTAGGTACACTTCAACAAGGCATCCACACGCTTCATGTGGAGGTTAGTGACAACAACAACTCACCGCTCACAAATACTGATACTTTAAAATTTCTATATTTAAATTCATCATCAGTTGATGCGGGTTTTGCCACAAAGTGGCATACAGGAGAAAGTTCGCCTTCAAATCAAATTGGTGATGAAAGTGATTTTTATCTAAACAAAGGCAATGGCGATGTTTATCAAAAGCTTGCGGGTGAGTGGATTTTCTCAAGTAATTTAATGGGGCCTACAGGTTTACAAGGAGAACAGGGTGTTCAAGGTTTAATTGGGGAGCAGGGCTTAGCTGGAGAAAAAGGTGAGCAGGGTGTTCAAGGTTTAATTGGGGAGCAAGGATTGGATGGAGAAAAAGGAGAACAGGGTGAGTCAGGTATTCCCGGTTTAACTGGAGAACAAGGTTTGAGAGGCCAACAGGGAGTTCAAGGTATTCAGGGCGTAGCAGGTGATTCAGTAATTTCGAATTTAAATTGTACGATAGATCAGATTGCTAAATTTGATGGTGCTGCTTGGGTCTGTGCAGCAATGGCCGCCAGTCCTTTGATGGGGTTGGAGTGTAATGAAGGTGATTCAATTTTGTTTCTGAGCGGTGCTTGGTCTTGTGGCGTATCAATTAGTTTACCTTCAACGCCCGAAGTCCCGCCAGCAATCCCCGTCCCAGAAGCTGCTACTAAGAAAATCCCGATTATTGGTGTTAGTGATTGGAGTTCAGAATATCCTAAGCATAATCCTGCTTCAGGTGCAGCAGATGGTGTGCTTGATGTTAGTGGAAAAAATACTTGGGTAGGGCTTGTCGGAGATAATGAACCTTTTATTACTTTCGATATAGGCGCGCCAAAAACTGTTTTCTTTTATCGGCTTGCCCGCGCTGAGTGTCATGCGATGGATTATTATCAAGTTGGTACTTGGAAGCTATCTGGAAGTGTTGACGGGATTGACTTTGTAGAAATTAGTGCAGCATTAGAAGACCAGATCGATGAAGTTAATGATTGTATGACCTTCTCTAAGTACTATGAAATAGCTAGTCCAGGGGACTATAGATATTATCGTTTTGACTTTAAGCAATCAGAAAGCATTTCATCTGACTATGGAGCTGTATCATTGAGCGAATTAGAGTTATGGGAGTAATTACTCAGTAGGAGTCCTGAAACGCTTGTCATCTCCGCCTAAGCGAGGATGACAATAGTTTAAATACTGTTGTGTTTCAGGGTGGGCACTAACTGAAATGAATACTCTTACGACAATAAAACTCAAAGCTCTCGTCAAAGATATTTTTTTCTTTGTCCAAATCAATCCACGTTAATATATGATTAGGATCAGTAGGGCTTTGAGTAGACTTAAATTCATCAGGTAAATCGACAAAACCAATAAATGACAAATCTAATTCAAATAATAAGTTATTAATTTCATTCAGGTCAAAAGAGTGGTTGTGCTCTTTGAAGAATAAATTCTTACAGCCTCCACCTGTGTAGTAATCCTTTTTACTGAATAACGAGTTCCATAAACCACTTGCGTGCTCTTGCGAAACAGCATTTCGTAAGTGTCGAATATTGTCGACGGTTGGAGAAAGCCTTCTTTCCTTCACTAGCTTAGAAATGTTGTTGATTGTTTCTGTTGCGCTTCTGGTATTTAAACTTAATCTGAGTACGCCTTCATCACTTAATAGCGAAGTCCATTGTTTAATAATTTCTTTGGGGTGTTGTGAGTTATTCAATTTTCCGGAAAATTCAATAACATCAAATAAATCTGTAACAAGGTTGGTCGTATCTATATCGGAAAATAAACTATCTGAAACGACAAATTTAATATTTGTAATGCCTAGTTTTGCTGCCATGTTTTTTGCGTAAGCAATATTGGAAGGGGAGTTATCAATGGCTGTTATAAATGTATTCGAAAAATATTTGGCCATGTAGATGGCTCTTTGTCCTGTCTCACAGCCTACAAGTAAAATATTTAGAGCGCTGTCCTTAAGACTTTCTGGTACAAACTTGTTATCTAATTCCGCTGAAATCGCATCATAAAATTGAGTTTGATGGAAATAGCTTAAGCTATCCCAGCGAGGGTAAGCGCGATTTAGTTCAGTGCTTAAAACGTTTTCCATTGACTGGCCATACAAGTCAAAGTTAACACAATGTTCATCAGATAAATCATACAACGATACTTTCATCAATGATTGAACTGCTTGAGGCCAGTCACACAGCTCTTCCCGTAATAGTTGGAAACTATAACTTTGCTGGTATAAAGGTTCGTACATACTGACGATGCATAAAGCACCTAAAATATCTTCAATCAACCAGCTATTTTGTGAGGTCGCTGTTTTAATTTCATGAATTAATTGTGAAATAAACTGTTCTTCATCGCTCTGCATCATTAGGGCATAATCAGTATTTGCAGAATAAATGCCAATGGCAATGGCAAAAGGTAGTAGCTCATCACGCAAAGAAGTTGTTTGGCTAACTTCAGAAATAATCATTTTTCGGAATTCAGAGACCAGACCTTCAACTTCAATCGAGTGAAGTGTTGTGTGCTCTAAACATGCTAAAAATAACTCATCTGACTCAAGCATTTTAATATCAATGGTGGCATTATCATTTTTTAAATCATATTTATGAATGAGTAAACTTGTTGCTAAATTACTCAACTTTGACCGGTCTATGTCTGTCCACTCAAAGGCTTCAATAATGCTGGATGCTAACGATTCCTGGTAAAAATCAGCGCTTAGAAATTCAGCTGATTCAACTAATAACTGGCGTATATGAAGTGAGTCATAGCCTTTATTAACGAGTGATTGGTAATGGTTAAACGCGCATAAGTATTCTTTTTTTCGTAATTTAGTTAATGCAACGCCAGAAAATGCTTGAGCAGAGTGCGAGTTAATCGCTAGCGCACATAAAAAAGATTCTTCCGCTTTAATGTATTGGCGCTTAGCAATACGTAAGTAACCCTCGTTTAAACGGATATTCTCATCCTTAGGTGCAATGTGAACGGCTTTATTTAATAGGGCTTCAGCGTCATCTAATGTGCCAAGATCCATATTGATACGCGCCATCAAACTCAATGCACTTGCGCTATCTGGTGTTTGCTTCAATACCTGGCTGGTTAACTCGTAAGATAGTTTGAGTGAATCTTCACGCTCTTCTTGCTCATATTGTGCTGAATTAGCAAGGTTATATAAATTGTTAGCGGTTAATAAGTTACGTGCAATTTCTGCTTGGTCTTTAACGGGTAATGATTCAGATGCCTGAACCAAACGGGATGTTGAACTTGCCATAATAGGAAAACCTCTGCCGCTTAATTATTGATTATTGGTATATAACTTAGATATAGCGAATTGCGTGCCAATAAGTGTTTGAAATTGAATGTGTTGTAATAAAATTCAGGCGAAAAAAAAGCCAGCAGAAGCCAGCTTTTTTTGAGCCGAAAAAGTTAACCCTGAAGTAGCTGTAGCACCTGTTGAGGCTGTCCATTTGCTTGAGAGAGTATTGATAAACCGGCTGATTGTAGTACTTGTGTTCGTGACATTTCTGCGGTTTCAGCTGCAAAGTCAGCATCACGAATACGTGAGTTAGCCGTGGTCAAGTTCTCAATGGCAATCGATTGGTTTTGAATGGTTGATTCAAAACGGTTTTGAATCGCACCCAAATTTGCCCTTTGTAAGCTGATACTACTGATTGCATTATCAACTGCTGATAGCGCTTTAAGTGCACCAACGACTGTGCTGATGTCTATATCCTGTACAAGTTGTCCGGTTTCATTTGAACCATATGTACCCACATCAAACCCGGTTCGATCGATATTACCGGTTAAGCTTGATAACTCAATTTGCCCAGCAGATTGAAGTGACAGGGTGCTTTGAGTGACTGCTGCAGTTAAACCAATTTCAGCACCTGTTAAAGAGCCTGCGAAGGTTGCAATGTCAATGTTACGACCATCATCAGCAAGTAATCTAAATGTGCTGCCAAAAGCTTCAGCGCTAATACCTGTTTGACCGGATTTATTGTTAACTGCGGTCACAACAGTGCCTTGAATATCTGCATTAGTATCTGTAGCACTGAATGAAATGTTTATTACGACACCATTTAATTCAAAGGTACCTGTTTCTGCTGTACCTGTTGTTAATGTGCCAGCAGTTAAAGTTGTCGTGTTTGCCGTTGCTGTGACGCCAGTTTTATCGCTAACCTGATTAATCGCAAATGCTTTAGCGATGGCGCTGCCATCTTCTTGAGCTGTCGATGCTGTATCAAAATTACTTTGAGTCGGACCGATAGGAATGCCATTAATTACGATATCACCAGCACTTAAAGCGACCGCAGTTGTAACAGCGCTGATTGCACCACTGTTATTACCGCTATAGGTGCCAATTGCTAGTCCGGCATTCGCTATGTTGCCTGTGGTGGTATCGAGTGCTATTGAGGAAGCATCTGTGGAAATTAGTGAGAAACTACCAGAATGCGTTGTCTCGTTTGTGCCTGTTGTTATTGCAAGACCGAAGATAGCGTTACTAACTGTTCCGCCAGTAACAATATTACGGCCATCATCAGCGATTAGTTCCACTCCATTGCTTGGGTTTCCACGGTAAATAGCTCTGACACCTGTTGCACCTGATTTTTCGTTGATAGCGCTGACAACGTTATCCAGATTAACTTGAGCTGACTGGTTCGAATCATTGGCTAGATTTATGAATACGCCGTTGACAGTGATTGTGCCAGTTGTAGTTTGTGCTGTTGGGTCAAATGATGCGCCATTAACAAATGTGCCATTAATTTCGGCTGTAACCCCTGTTAAGTCTGAGGCTTTATTGATAGCGGCTGCTTTTGCGATCGCACTTTGATCTTGGTCAGCGCTAGAGAAAGCATCATCAACTCCCGTAGATGCACCAATTGCTACGCCGTTTATGACTAAGTCGCCAGCAGTAAGAGCGACAGCATTTGCATCGGATGAGATGCCATCACTGGCCGCAGCTCCAAGTTTATTTACGGTTGCGCCTTCAATTCCGAAAGTAACTGATTCACCTTCATTTGCCCCAATTTGAAAACTAACGTCAGTAAAGGTGCCGTCAAGTAATTTAGTGCCGTTAAAATTGGTTTGGTCAGATACACGTTTGATCTCAGCTTTTAATTGCTGAACTTCTTCGTTAAGCGCGACTCTGTCAATGGCACTATTAGTAGCGTTAGCTGATTGAAGTGCCAACTCTCTTATTCGCAATAAGTTGCTGCTCATGGAACCTAAAGCACCTTCAGCTGTTTGCGAAAGTGAGACACCATCACCGGCATTTCGTATCGCAACATTTAAGCCTTGAACCTGAGAGGTGAACCGTGTTGAAATGGCTAGTCCTGCTGCATCGTCTTTAGCACTATTTATACGTAGGCCAGAAGATAGACGCTGCAAGGCTGTTTGGTTATCAGACTGAGATCGGTCTAAGTTTCTTTGCGCATTAAGTGATGCGATGTTGGTGTTGATAATCTGAGGCATATCTTTCCCCTTTATAGCAGCTAGCCGTTCAGTTTTTTCTTAAGCACTTATGAGCGCTTATACTGTCGGTGCGACAACATTTATTAAGTAAACAAAAAATTAATTAATTAGCTTCTCGACAAAAGCGGAAGTTAATTCCTTTGCATGGATTAGAGCAATCAGCGTGCCAAAAAGCTGTTTTGTTGTTAAATCCTAATTAAAACAAAGGTTTGTGTGCTTTTTGGTGATGGGTGTTTACCGGAAATAGTTTGCCGAAAGTTGTTTTTTTGGCGGCAGTTTAGTTTTAGATATCGCTTCTTAGTCTGTTTTTTGCCGTTTTTATCGACACTTTGTTTAATAAATGATCATGTGTGCTTTTTATAATTGAATAACGCTTAATAGTTATTGGAATATATATTGCTATCACTGGTAGTTAATATCTCATCGACACGAGTTTTAGAAATGAATTTATCAGAAGTACAAATACTTGATCAGCTAAATACACGCAGGAAAAATAACTTGGCCTTTTTTAAAGGGGCGTATCCTGAACTTTACGAGTACTTTAAGGATTACAAGTTAGAAAATGCCAGGCTAAATATATTAACTGAAGAAGATGAAATGGACTTATGGGTAGGCGATAAGTCTACTTATAATAATCGTGCTAAAGCTTATGCAAAAGAAGAAGTCGCTCACTTTAAAGAGGCTTTTAATGAGGGGCAGCGAATTATTTCTGTAAATTGTCCTTTGCCGGGTGAATACAGTAATCCCCGTTTTTTTGCTCGGTACGCAGACAAAATAATACATAAATCACCGATAACCCGTGATAACTTTATGTACTATAAATTGGCTGATTTCTACCCATGTATAGCATTTCTTGGAGTTGGTCTTGGTTATCATATAGAAGAGTTTGTTACAAACAACCAAGTAAATGTTGCTTATATTGTAGAGCCAGACTTAGATAAGTTTGCAGCCAGTCTTTATACAGCAGACTGGGAAAAAATTTGTGCTGATATGAATCCAAGTGAAGGTAGGGCGATACACTTCTTAGTGGGTAAAACGGAAGGAGGGGAAGAGGAATTCGTTTTATGGGCCGTATTGTGGAATAACCTTGTAGCAAACAGCCCAAGCTTTCCATTAGCAACACTCTTCTATAACCATCAGGCAAATGAGATGTTTGATCGCATCTCCGATAAAGTTAATGATGATATGTATGTATTTCTCATGTCTTGGGGAAACTACGATGATGAACTAAATCAGCTTAATCAGTGTTTGCATAACCTGAAGATGGGGTGCAAATTGATTCCACCTTTCAAAAAAGGATTTGAGGATGTACCTGTTTGCATCATTGGTGCAGGGCCATCACTTGATGAGCGAATAGATTATCTTAAAGAAATTAAAGATGAAGTGATTATCATTTCTTGTGGTTCCTCGCTTAAATCTTTATATGTGAATGGTATTACACCAGATATGCATATCGAGCTCGAAAGTGATTTTCTTAATGTTGATTACTTAAGGCAAATTAAAGACGATGATTGGGTTCGTAGTTTGAATATGATCGGCCCCAGTCATTTGAATCCATGTGTTTTTGAGTGGTTCGAGAATCTCCGGATATACTTTAAAAAAGAAAGTGGTATTTCCAATATGTTTGGGAATGATGACGACACTATTGCTGATGGTACGCCCACTTGTACTAATTTAGCCTTAGCGATTGCGTCGCATTATCGTTTTAATAGCATTTATCTGTTTGGCATGGACTTCGCCTTTCCGTCTAAAGAACGGCATCATGCCAAAGGGTCGCCTTATTATGATACTGATCAACTTGATACTGTTCTACAAGATGTCACAGCAGTTGAAAACTACCACATGTTTGATGTGGAAGGTGTTGATGGTAGAACGCTGCTAACTACGCCGCCTTATTATACGGCCTTGCGAAAAGTTGAGCATCTTATAAGGCATGCTAAGTTAATCAAAGATAATAAAACTAAAGTATATAGCTGTTCTGATGGGGCGAAAATAGTAGGCGCTAGCTGGATTCAGGAGAGTGAGTTTAAGCAACAGGTGGCGTCATCAACCCAAAGTGACAAAAAGTCATTTATGAATTACCTTTTTGGTGATGAGTGCAGAGAAATTAGTCAGGCTGCAATTGACCATCAAATAGATATCTTGGTTCATACCATGGATGAGTTCACCTCTGATGCAAAAAAGATGGTCCAGGAGGAAATACTCAGCCTGGATGATGTTAGTCGAATATGTTTTCGTTTAAATGCCTATATGGAAAAAGTTGTTGGAAAAAGAGTTGAAGGGTTTTATTTCCTTATGCGAGGTTCGTTACGGCATTTTACTTATATTTTATTTGGTCATGCTTTTGCGATCGATGATGAAGAGAGGCGCCTTGAGTTTATTAAGGAGTGGCAGTTAGATGTGGTTGAATTTTTAGAAAATGTTGGTCCGCATTTTAAAAAGATTTTATTAAAGGATTTTGATTTCCATACTGATCCTTGGGTTAGGATGTCTATTACTGATCCCGAAGAAGAGTAGTTGAATTTAAGTGGCAAGCCATTAGGGCTTGCTACTTAAATTTTTTTGTAAATATCTTATGCATATTTGGTGTATAAAGTCACAAGAATTGAATCCTCAAAACACTATTTCCTCTTAAATTACATAACTTAACAATTAAATTTAAAAATATTTCTCAAGTAATTTTTATTGCTGCCGTTAAATCCATTAACTGGTTAACACTGTACGCTCGGCTTTTGGCTTTGCGGTAACGTGAAGCCTGTCCTAGATTGTACGTAATGTGCAAATTGATTGGGTTTAAAGGAGAAGCAACATGCCTCAAATTATAAATACAAACATATCCTCGCTGAATGCTCAGCGTAACCTGAATAAATCTCAGAACGAACAGAGCCAGGCGTTACAGCGTTTATCTTCTGGTTTACGTATTAATAGTGCGAAAGATGATGCGGCGGGTATCGCGATTTCAACTCGTTTTGATTCGCAGATTCGAGGTAGTAACCAGGCGATACGAAACGCTGGTGATGCAATTTCTTTATCGCAAACAGCTGAAGGTGCGATGAACTCTATGACATCAAGCTTACAGCGTGTTCGTGAGTTGGCGCTTCAATCAGCAAACGATACCAACACTTCTTTAGATAGAGAAGCGCTTCAGCAAGAAGTAGATCAGCTAATTGATGAAATAAAAAACATTTCTGAAATTACCAACTTTAACGGTAAAAACTTATTGGACGGCTCTTTTCAGAATGCTGTTTTCCAAACAGGTGCAAATGCCGGTGACAGTATTACGGTAAGTATTTCAAAGCTTTCTACTGATTCTCTTGGTACTGCAGAGTCTGCTGGTATCTCAGGGCGTGAATCAACCACGGGTTTGATCGGTACAGTTACTTCCGGTAGAGCGCTTGTAGCAGGTGACATTACATTAAATGGTTTTGCTATTACGGGGTCTGTTGCTTCTGATGATGCTTCTTCTTTTGCGCAAGGTGCGTCAAGTTCGATTGCTAAAGCAGCAGCAATTAATAAATCAACTGATTCTTCTGGTATTGTCGCAACGGTAGATGCGAATGTCGTCGCTGGTGCTTCAGGCGGTGGTTTAACCAATCACTCATCTGCAACAATTGCGATCAATGGTGTAGGAATCGTTGTAAGTACATCTACGACAGTAACTGTTACTGAAAACCTTGATGCTGTAGTAACGGCAATAAACTCCAAATCTGGTCAAACAGGTGTTCGTGCTGTGAATACGGGTGATGCAGTAACCGGTATTACCTTAATTGCAGATGATGGTCGAAATATTGCAGTTGGCGGTACTGCTGCAGGTATTACGGATGATTTTGGAATTGTGGCTAATACGGGTGTTACATCAGTTCTTGCAGCAACCATCGGTTTGACTACAGGTTATGATGTATTCGTAGGAAATGTCACTATAAGTAGTAAAGAAGGTAATGATATTACAGTTGGTTCTGATACTGGTGATATTGATAATGTTGGTTTTGAGGTTGGTACCTATAGTGGTGTAAACGCAGGTACGGTTAGTGACGCAACTAATGCAACAAACCAGGATGTTATGCAAACAGGTGATTTGGTACTAAATGGTATTGCAGTGGCAGGTAGTTTGGCTACTGATGATAATGCTTCTAGTACTGGGGCTGACTTTAGCGCTATCTCAAAAGCTGCAGCGATTAATAAAGTGTCCGAGCAGACGGGTATTACAGCGATTGTTAATGCAAACACATACAAGGGTGCAGATATTACACTTGCGGCAAATACGGCAGGTGATTCGGTCATAAATGGTGTAACAGTTACGACATCTTATGCCACAACGGCAACGGTAGATGAGAAATTGGCTGCTAACATTACAGCAATCAATTTAAAGTCTGGGCAAACGGGCGTGAGGGCTGAAGCTCTGGATTCAGATTCATTTGTGCTAATTGCAGATGATGGTCGTAATATTGATCTTGGGACTGGGTCATCGAACATTGGAGCAACCAATGATGCAGACAATAACACCACTTATGTTTCATCGATTAAACTAGAGTCTGGTGGTGCAATTGAGGTTTCAAGTAATACTGCAAATTTAAGTAACTCTGGGTTCAAGGTGGGTACTTATGGTGGTACTGAGAGCGGTACACGTCTAGATAATATTGATGTTAGTACGGCTGCTGGTGCTGCAGATGCGGTTATCGCAGTAGATAATGCCTTACAGACCATCTCGTCACGAGTGGCTGAGTTAGGTGCGGTTCAAAACCGTTTTGATAATACTATTGCGAACTTAGAAGTAACTACTGAAAACCTAAGTGCTGCGAACTCTCGAATTAAGGATGCTGATTTTGCTTCGGAAACTGCGGCATTATCAAGAGCTCAAGTGTTACAGCAAGCTGGTATATCAGTATTATCTCAAGCTAACGCTAGACCACAACAAGTTCTATCGTTACTACAGTAAAATAAACAGTATGTAGCCTACCGACTTTAGTGAAAGCTAAAGTCGGTTTCTTAGTTATAGTACTGGTAAGAGGTGAAGTATGAGCGACGTAAAATTAAATGGTATTGATGTGCTGGCAAAGGCTGCTGCGTCTTCCTCGTCGTCGAAGCAGATAAAAGAAGCGGCTGATGTGAAGGCTTCTGAGCCAACAGATCAGTTAGCTAAACAGCGTCAGTTGAATGAGGCTCAAAATAAGCAGGCAGAAGCATCGCAAGAGCAAGTTAAGGATGCGGTCACTAAATTAAATGACTATGTTCAGAATGTTGAGCGTAACCTGCAATTTAATTTAGATGATGAGTCTGGCAAAACGATAATTACGGTTGTGGATCGTCAGACGGACAAGGTTATCAGGCAGATTCCTGATGATGTTGCTTTAAAGCTGGCGCAAGATTTGCAACAGAATGAGCCATTAAGTTTATTTAACGCTAAGGTTTGATAAACGGCAACAGTTAACAATATTTTACAGGGTGAAAGGTAAACTTTTGCCCTGTACTGCCGATCTAGTTAATATAAAGATTGGCAAAACTGAATTATTGCCGGTTTTAAACTTTAAGTTTTAGCTCGGTTTCTGTACTGGTTTATGTTTTAACAGTAGTTCGAGCTTTTGAGGCAGCTGTTATGGCAAACATATCTTCCGTAGGAATAGGTTCTGGTGTTCTAACCAGTGATCTAATAGAAAAACTCGCTGAGGCCGAAAGAGCGCCTACAGAAGCTAGGTTGGATCGTAGAGAGGAAGACCTCAGTGCCGAGCTTTCTATTTTTGGTCAGATTCAATCTGCTATCACCGATCTTCGATTACCTTCTCGATCTCTTTCTGATGGTTCATTGTTTGAATCAAAAATAGTTACTTCCGGTAACTCTGCATTTTCAGGTAGTGCATCTTCAACAGCGGTTGCCGGTTCCTATAGTTTGGAAGTAACTGCTCTAGCAAAATCTCAGACGCTAACATCTTCTGAATTCAATGATTCCGATACCACTCAGCTTGGCGAGGGTAGTTTATCGATCAAGGTCGGTACTGGAGCAGCAGTAAATGTTGCGATTTCAGCGGCCAATAACACGCTTGACGGAATTGCTGCTGCGATTAACGAGAGTAGTGATCTGGATGTGACAGCATCAGTTCTTTATACGGGAACTGGCTATAAGCTTGTTTTGAATTCAGATAAAACTGGTCTGGCTAACACTGTAGAGATTGCAGTGACAGATACTGGTGATGGCGATGATGACGATGCAAATGGTTTATCGAGGCTATCATATACTGCTGGGGCACTGAACCTTTCGCAAAGCCAGCCAGCGACTGATGCTGCCTTTGAATTGAATGGCGTACCGATTACGCGATCTTCTAATACAGTAGGTGATGCGATTCCAGGTGTAACTCTAACTCTGAACTCCACAAATATAGATGTGCCTGCCAGTCTTACTGTTGAAAATGACTCGGGTACAATTTCTGAAAAAATAACTGAATTTGTGGATGCCTATAACTCACTTAAGAAATTAATTTCTGACAACTCTAATTTCGATCCTTCGGGCGCAAACAATGGTATTTTGTTGGGTGATACCTCCACACGAACTATTTTAAATGAGGTTCAGAATATTCTGGGCTCCACGATTAAAGGCTTGGAAAGTGCTAATGTAAGAAGTTTGGCCGAGATTGGGATTGCAACTGATTATCAGACTGGTCAGCTAAGCTTTAACTCCAGTACATTTGAAACGCAGTTTGCAGCTTACCCTGATGATGTTGCCGCTTTGTTCTCTGAGCAGCGGCGAGCTTCGGACTCTCAGGTTGAAATGACCAGTTCCAGTATTAATACCAAACCTGGTACTTATGCGATCAATGTTACCACAGCTGCTACTCGTGGTGATGTAACGGGCTCTGTTAGTTTAGGGGCCAGTACAACGATTGATGCTAATAATGATGCTTTAACCATTAAAATAGATGGAACAGATAGTGGTGCAATTACCTTGGAAGCTGGTAGTTATACGCAGGCTCAATTAGCAACGGAACTACAATCTAAAATTAATGCAGATTCAACATTAGCGGCTGCAGGTAAATTTGTAACGGTTACTTTGGATGGTTCTAATCAATTAGTTATAAATTCAGGTATATATGGATCTAGCTCTAAAGTTGAGCTGACATCGGTCGATACAAATTCTGTAGCCCAGTTAGGATTAAGTGTTGGGGTTGGCACTGATGGTGTTGATGTTGTTGGAACCATCAATGGTGTCGCCGCTACAGGTAGTGGGCAGGTATTAACCGCAGCATCAGGTGATGACTCTGAAGGAATAAAAGTCAAGATCAGTGGGTCTGCAATAGGGAGTCGAGGCACAGCAACCTATATTGAGGGTGTTGGTGAGCAATTGGTTGATACGATCAACCGTTTTCTAGGGACAGATGGCACCATAACTGCTAAAAATGAACGTATAAATAAAGAGCTTGCGTTGATCGCAGGTGAAAGAATAAGTTTAAGTGAGCGAATTGAAAGCTTAACCAGCCGTTTAGCAAAACAATTTACGGCTGCCGATATTTTAATTAGTCAGTTAAATAGTACACAAGATTTTATTAAGTCTCAGTTAGATGCCTTATCGGGCGCAAGTTCTAAAGATTAAAATTGAACAACTTATATTTAGTTAGGGGTTATACTTCTAACTAATAATGCAGAAGTAGGAGAAGAATAATGAATGCATTGCATCAGTATCAGTCGGTAAGTGCGCAAACAAGTGTTGTTGATGTTGATCGACATAAGTTGATTCAGCTTTTGTTTGATGGTGCTCTAGAGCGAATCAATATGGCGAAGTCTCGTATTATTGCAAATGACTTTGAAGGTAAAAATAAGTTTATAAACCGAACCATAGAAATTATCGCGGGCTTACGTAGCTTTTTAGATATGGGGAAAGGTAAAGAGCTTTCTCAGAATCTATTTGATTTGTACTCTTATTGCGAGCATCGTTTGTTGCAGGCTAATATGAAAAATGATATTGAAATGCTAGATGAAGTTGCTAGCCATATTCGCACAGTAAAAGAAGGTTGGGTTGGCATCAGGCAGGAAGCGCTTGAGAAAGGCATTATTTAGATTGTTTGAATATTTTTATCGCGGCATTTGGCCGCGATAAATATTAGGGCGTTTTTTAAACTTCAATGATTGCGCTTGTATCTTCACCGCCAAATGAATTTAGAACATCTGGAATTAAGCGATCAAACTCAAGAGTCATGATTGCAAAGCCAGCATCAAATGCGCTTGCTGCATCTTCTGAGTTTGCGTCATCTAATTGATCTTGAAGTATATCGCCAAACTTTATTCGTTTAATTGTCAAGTCTGAACCGAGAAGAAAACTTATGTTTTCTTGCCATTCTACTGCGAGTTTGGTTACTTCCATTCCTGATTTTATTTGTTGTTCGATTTGATCTTGATCTAATTCGAGGCCTTTATATTTAATGCTGCCTTTTTCTTCACCAGTGGAGGTTAGTTCGCATTCATATCCAATTGTAATGTTATCGGGCAGGCTGGAATCTTTTGTTACCCAATGCGTCATAACTGAGCTTGGCGCCTGTTTAACAACAGGAAGTCGAATGGGCAAAGAGCCAATAGTTTTTCTGAGGTAGCTGGTAAATTCATCAGCAACTTTAGCGGAAGCTGTATTAATTACCATATACCCTTTGCTAGGGGAGATATAAGCAAAGTGGCGGCTTGTTCGTGTAAATGATTTTGGCAAAAGTTGGAGTGTGATTTCTTCTTTCAATTCAGCTTTTTCTTTACGAGTGACTTTTCTGTGTTGTTCTTCTTCTATTTGAGTTACTTTTTCTTGGACTTGTTCATTAACTACGGAGCCCGGTAAAATACGCTCCTGTTTCTGTAAGCAAACCATCCAATAGTCTTGTGAAATATGAACTAATTGTTCAGAATGCTTTTGTAATGGGCTTGTCCATCCGAGTTGATAGATATCATTAGCGCCACAGGGTACAAAAGGTGATTCACTAAGGCGAGTTTCTAGTTCTTCGCTGCTCATTTCAAACGGCTTACTAAATCGATAAAAAAGAATGTTTTTGAACCACATAAGAAGTCTTTTGCCTTTTTCTTGTTAATTGGGTGTGTTTGTAGATTGAAACTAAATTAGAATTTCACGTATTATGCGCATCAAAGTTTCTCTTGCCAAGAGTGAATATAAATTACTTTAAATTGGAATTATAAGTGGCTGTTTATAAAGAAAAATATAATAAAACACTTTTGCTTTATTCGACATCTGGCTGTCATTTGTGTGAACAAGCGAAATCGTTAATTGATGCTGCCAACTTGAAACATCAATTTACATTAGAAGTTATTGATATTGCAAATGATGATGAGCTATTTAAGAAATACGCAATTAGGATCCCTGTCATAAGGTTCGAGCATTCACTGCATGAGCTATCCTGGCCATTTGATTTAGATGAGCTGGATTTATTTGTTCTGAGAATGTTTTAAAATACTAAACTACTGAGTTAAGGCTACACATGATTTTCTTACTGTCTCCTGCTAAAACGCTAGATTTCGATAGCGCTAGTTTTACTTCGGAATATACCCATGCTGCTTTTTTGCAAGAAGCAAAACAACTTGTCGGAGTTATGCGTGATTTTGATTGGCAAGGGCTTCATAAACTTATGGGGGTAAGTGAGAAAATAGCAAAATTAAATGTACAGCGTTTTAGTGATTGGGAGCTTCCATTTACAGAGCAAAATGCAAAGCAAGCGGTCTTCGCATTTAAAGGAGATGTATATACTGGTTTATCTGTTGAGACTATGACGAAAAAGGAACTTGATTTTATTCAATCTCGCGTCAGGATTTTGTCTGGTTTGTATGGGTTATTAAAGCCTCTGGATTTGATGCAGGCATATCGATTAGAAATGGGTACAAAAGTCAAAAATGCCAGTTTTAAAAATCTATATGACTTTTGGGGTGCTAAATTAACATTAAGTTTGAATGACCAGTTGGGTGAAAATGGGGTCTTGGTTAACCTTGCCTCCAATGAGTATTTTAAATCAGTGCAAGCCAAGCAGGTAAAGTCGAAAATCATCACTCCAATATTTAAAGATTTCAAAGGTGATAAGTATAAAATTATTAGCTTTTACGCAAAAAAAGCGCGTGGATTGATGGTTCGCTTTGCAGCAGATAATCATATTGAGAATGTAGAAAAGCTAAAAGAGTTTGATTATGCCGGTTATTATTACAGTGAAGAGCAGTCATCGGACTCTGATTGGGTGTTCTTGCGTGATGTCGTTAAAGTTTAATGTCATCAAATTCAAAACTTATTAATAAATTACTTACAGTTCCTGTAAAGGTTAAGCTTCGACAGGCGGTACGTTACTCCCGCTTAGGCTTTAATTTACTAGCTGGGAGTGCATTTATAGAATCTTGCTATCAATTTCCTTCAATATCAAAAATTAAGTATAAATATCTGAATGACTATAAATTATTTTCTCTTTGGGTAGAGGACCTTAACTATTCGATGAATGTCGAGGTTCATGTTACTGGGGAAATGATGTCAGATCAGGGTTTGTTTGTCTCAAATCATATATCCTGGTTAGATACGATTGTTTTTTCGGGGGTTCGTCCTTTGAGTTTTATTGCTCGTCATGATTTGGAGGGTTGGCCTTTTTTAGGTACATTTACCTCACGAATGCAGTCGGTGTTTATTAATAGAGATAACAAGTTTCAAGCATACCGTTCAATTCCTGCTATTGAAAAAAAATTAAATGAAGGGCGTTCTATACATGTCTTTCCGGAAGGAACGACATCTGTAGGAATAAAAGTGCTTCCTTTTTATTCTATGTTTTATGAGGCGGCTGTTCGTACTAAAAAACCAGTTCAAGCCGTAGTGATTAGTTATACCGATGGAAATGGAAATTTATTACCTGAGCCTGCTTATATTGATGAAGACACATTTGGGGAAACTTTAGGGCGCATGTTTATGGTTGACCGAATACACGCGCATGTGCATTTTCTTCCACCAATGGACTCCACGCGGTTAGGGAGGAAAGAAATGAGTGCTCGTTCGCGTTCTGATATTCAAAAACAATTAAAAGAGAGTCAGAATATAAAGCGATTTTTATAATGGGTTATTAAAGGCATCGCTTTAATGAAAAATGAAGAGTCTACGGGGATTTAATAGTTTTTATTTAAACAAAAAAGCCTCGCAATAAGCGAGGCTTTTTTGGTCATATCAAGCAAAAATTACGCTTTAGGGTAATCACGCTTTTCATGTCCAGTATAAAGCTGTCTTGGTCGGCCTATACGATAATCGTTACTAACCATTTCATTCCAGTGAGAGAACCAGCCAATCGTACGCGACATAGCGAAGATAACGGTAAACATAGACTCAGGAATACCAATAGCTTTCAAGATGATTCCTGAGTAGAAATCTACGTTAGGGTAGAGTTTTCTAGCTACAAAATATTCATCTTCAAGTGCGATCTGCTCAAGTCTTCGTGCAATCTTAAGAAGAGGGTCGTTTTCTAAACCTAATGCACCAAGTACTTCTTCACAGGTTTCACGCATGACTTTCGCGCGAGGGTCGAAGTTTTTATAAACGCGATGACCAAAGCCCATTAAGCGGAAAGGATCATTTTTATCTTTCGCTTTAGCAACATACTCATCAATACGAGACACATCACCAATTTCGTTAAGCATGGTTAATACTGCTTCGTTAGCGCCCCCATGTGCTGGACCCCAAAGTGCTGCAATTCCTGATGCGATACAAGCAAATGGGTTTGCACCTGTTGAACCAGCCAAGCGGACTGTAGAGGTAGAGGCATTTTGTTCATGATCTGCGTGTAGCATGAAGATCTTGTCCATTGCTTTTGCAATAACCGGATCGATCTTTGTATCACCGGCAGGAGTGCTGAACATCATGTGCAGGAAGTTTTCTGCATAATCAAGGTCATTGTTTGGGTACATGAAAGGTTGACCGATCGAGTACTTGTAGCACATAGCTGCAATGGTTGGCATTTTAGCAATTAAGCGGAAGCCAGCAATTTCACGATGTTTTTCATCCGAAATATCCATGGTGTCATGGTAGAAAGCAGACAAAGCGCCTACAACGCCGCACATGATCGCCATTGGGTGTGCGTCACGTCGAAAGCCTTTAAAGAACTGATTGACCTGATCGTGGACCATTGTGTGGTTACGAACGGTTGATCGGAAGCTTTCATTCTCTTCTTTTGTTGGAAGTTCTCCATGAAGCAACAAGTGGCATAATTCTAAATAATCAGAACCTTCTGCAAGTTGTTCTATTGGATAGCCACGGTGTAAAAGAACACCTTTGCCGCCATCAATATAAGTTATTTTTGATTCACAGGCTGCTGTGGATACAAATCCTGGGTCATAGGTAAAAACACCTTCTGATACTAGACCTCGTACATCTATTACGTCTGGGCCGACTGATCCAGAATAAATGGGTAAATCGATGGTTTTTCCATCAACCAATAACTGAGCTTTTTTATCAGTCACGGTGCTCTCCTGTAACTTTGAAAGGGTTTGG